>SDBT01000392.1_pt1 | contig 68121 bp, 68 predicted proteins | sample 2277101 | NCBI WGS metagenome assembly SDBT01 (sample SAMN10404973, study PRJNA504765) | marine sediment metagenome | isolation source: marine sediment core GS10_PC15, 103 cmbsf | place: Arctic Ocean: Southern Knipovich Ridge | collected 2010
GGCCATGTCGAAGAATTTCTTGACGATGTCATTGAAGATCGCCAAGCACGGATTGCCGAAAAAGCGAATTTCAAGATGACCGACCATAATTTAACTATCTATGGTATGTGTCGTAACTGCGAATAAAGGGGAAAGGGGTCAGACCTTAACTCGTAACTGGGCAAAGGGGTCAGACCTTAACTCGTAACTGGGCAAAGGGGTCAGACCTTAACTCGTAACTCAGGCAGGGTTTAAGCTTCACTTAAACCCTGCCTGAGTTACGAGTTAAGGTCTGCCCCCTTTGCCCAGTTACGAGTTAAGGTCTGACCCCTTTAGCATTTCCTCAGCATGTTCAAGAGTCGTGTTGGTAATATTAATTCCACCCAACATGCGAGCAACTTCTTGAGTGCGTTCTTCTTTGTTTAGCTCATTGATATTCGTCACCGTGGTTTTGTTTTCTATTAGCTTGCTTACTGATAAATGCTGATCGCCTTGTGCGGCGACTTGTGGCAGATGTGTGATGCACAGCACTTGCGCATTTTTTGCCAAAGCATGTAGTTGTTGGCCGACAATTTCAGCGGTGCCACCACCGATGCCAACATCTACTTCGTCGAAAATTAAGGTGGGAACCGTTGTTTTTGTGGCAGCAATGACTTGGATGGCTAAGCTGATCCGTGATAATTCACCACCAGATGCCACTTTGCTCATTGCCTGAGTGGGTTGGCCGGGGTTGGCGGCAACTTGAAATTCTATTTGCTCAAGACCTGCTGCGGAGTATGCTTGTTTATCATTAGTGATCAGAGCAATATCGAACAAGCCTTGAGGCATGCCTAATTGTTGGATACTTTGTGTGACGGCATTGCCAAGTTTTTTTGCAGCCTTGTTGCGGCTTAAAGTTAGTTTTTTAGCTGCGGCTAAATACGTTTTTTTATTTTCTGCTAATGCTTGTTGAAGCTCTTGACTGCGTAATTCAGCATTTTCTAATAGATCCTTTTCGTTTTCCATTTTAGTTATTACGTCAGTTAATTGCTCAGGTTCGACGCGATGTTTACGCGCAATATCATGAATTAAATTTAAACGTGATTCAACTTCATGTAATTTTTCAGGATCAAGCTCGGTTTGTTGCAAATAATTTCGCAATTCACTCTCAGCTTCTTGAGAATGAATTAAAGCATTACTCAGTAATTCGCTGGCGGTTTTAATTCTATTGTCAACGTCGCTTATGCGTTGGCAGGCTTGGGAGGCAATATGCAATTGCGCTAATGTAGATTTATCATCATCACCAATTGCATTTAATGCTTCTTGGCAAGACTGAAGTAATTGTTCTGCATTATTGAGTGTCTTATATTGCGTGTGTAACTGTTCAACCTCACCGGGCTGTAAATTTAATTGCTGCAGCTCACTTAAGTAATGATTAACCAGCTGAATTCGATCATCACCAGCCTGAGTGTGTTGAGTTAATTGTTCGATTTGTTGTTTGGTATCAGCCCAAGCTAAATAAGCTTGATTTACACTGGCTAAAAGTTTGGCATGTCCTGCAAAAGCATCGACAATTTGTCGTTGATAGCCACGTTTTAATAAGGCTTGATGCTGATGTTGGCTATGAATATGCGTCAAGGTGCTGGCAAGTTCGCGCACAGTCGTCAATGGATAGGGTGTGCCATTAATGCTGCAGCGAGATGGCCCGTCGCGTTTAATCACGCGGCGTACCATGCATTCATCATCAGTATCTAATTCATGTTTGCTAAGCCAGGCATGTGCTTCTGGTATCTTGCTAACATCAAATACGGCAGTAATTTCACATCGCTCTGCGCCAGTTTTTATTGCTTGGTTATCTGCGCGTGCACCTAAGGCTAAAGTGAGTGCACCAATCATAATTGATTTGCCTGCGCCAGTTTCACCAGTGACCACGGTTAGCCCTTTTTTTAAATCGAGGTCAAGGTTATCAATAATTGCAAAATTTTTAATATGTAAGTGTGTCAGCATTTAACTTTTACTCTGCCATCGCAGTTTAGTTCGGAGTGTATCAAAATATTTATAATCTTTCGGGTGAATGAGTTTCAAGTATTTGTCGTATTTATAGATGCTAAATTTCGATCCCGGTGGCATGCAAACCGACTGTGAACCATCTGCACTTAGGCAAGGATCATGGTCGTTACTTTGGCAAATTACAATTTCAATTCGGCTATCGCCTTTTATGACTATGGGCCGACTGGTTAAAGTATGTGGAGACATGGGGACTAGAACAATGGCATCTAAACTTGGGTATAAAATCGGTCCGCCGCCTGACAGTGAATACGCGGTTGAGCCAGTTGGGGTAGCGACAATTAATCCATCCGCGCGTTGATTACACACAAAGTCGCCGTCAATATAAATTTCAAACTCGATCATATGGGCAATCATGCCGGGCATTAGCACAACATCATTCAGTGCGATGCTCGAGTGACTATTGTATTGTGCTTTGAGTAAAAAACGCGCTTCTTGTTGATAGTCACCACGCAGCACATCGTCAATTAGCTCGAGCTGATCAGGTTTAACGTCGGTCAAAAACCCTAGCCGGCCACGATTGATGCCGAGTACCGGCAAATCTTGATCTACCGCAATTTTTGCTGCATGTAGCAAGCTGCCATCACCACCAACCACGATGATCAAATCACTGTGCTGATTAAGCTCATGCTGGTCCACTGCGGTTAGTTGCTCATTGTTGAGTAGGCTAGCGGTTTCTTGCTCGACTACCACACTAACGTGCTGTTTTTCCAAGTGATGTTTTAGGGCCAGGAGGGTGTCTGTGACCCCTTCCTTGAGGCGCCCGATCAAGGCTACGCGTTTAAATGTTTGCTTACTCATAATGGGTCTGAGCATACCATAGCTCATGGTGTAACCCAATACCGTAAAAGGGTTGTGCCCTTAAGATTCTGTTAAGAATGGTTGGTGTAGCTTATGTTAAGCTGCGTACGCTGGGTTAAGCATGAGGAAGCACTGTGGCAAGTGAAGTGTATGAGGGACAAGACTACATACAAATAATACTGACTAAATTAAGATCTAAGAATCAATATGTACGCGATGCAACAGCGGCCGTATTCGATGGCTCGATGATTCCTGTCGAGAGATTTGTCGGTTTTTTTGAGTCTCTGCAACTATTGTTGCAAGACGTGGATCAAGGCGTGAGTGACAGTGCGGCAATTGTGCTAGGGAAGCTCATTGTTCCACAGGCGCATGTCACAATGTTTTTTCAGTATTTTCAGCCACTATTGCATAGGCGTGATTCAAATAGCGCACAGAGAATTTTAAATACTTGCATATTAGGTGAGCAGCAATTTTTAACTTTGTTGGAACTTATTAAGCCATTTAGAGATCATCAAGACTCTGCAAAACAATTTCAAGCATTGGGTGTTTTAAATTATCGCTACATACCTGAAGCATGTGTGTTGCCGTTATTGAATTTTTTACAGCCTCTGCGCGATATCCATACTGAACTAGAACTATCATATTTTCTGCTCGAAGTTTTAGGTCATTTTGTTATAAGTGAGAAGCATCGTGCTGCTTTGGTTGATTTTATAAGACCCTGCTTAAGTAATAGAGATTTGGGTATTAACTCAAGAGCATTTAGAGTGCTAAGAAAAAACACAGCGGCAGATCAGCGATATATTGTTTTACTCGAGCATGTTAAATGGCTGTTGAATTCTAATGATGAAGATATACGTTATGCTGCTGTAGGTATGATAGAGGGAATGCAAATTCCACCTAGCCGGCAAAAGATTTTTTAGATTTCGTTGAATATTTGGAATCCTCGCTTAGTCAGCAACAATTGCAATTAATTGTCACGTACGCATTAGCGCAAGAGATGACTGTGCCGGCATCTTTAAGTATGCGATATTTTGCTCTTCTATCACCGATGTTGATTGCGAGAACAAGTCGTTTTGGGCTTGTCCGCGTGCTCTTAAATGCGTCAGGCAGATAAGTTTTTCAGCGCAAAGCTTCCCTATTGTTTTTCATACAATTGTACCGCTGCTAGAAGTCGAGGATCATCGTAATCATGCCGTTAAATGCTTAGAGAATTTGACCATGTCTATAAATGATGTTCTAGGTGCTATGGATTATTTGCCCGTTGCTAAGCAGAGTGGTGGTGAGGAAAATCAACGGTACATCAGATTGTTATGCGAAAAATTCTTGCAAAACATTATGACTAGATTGCTAGTTAGGCTTGAGGCCATTGATTTAGCTTCTCATAGGTATGATCCATTAACGGAAGCGCTTAGCTTGAAATTTTCATTCCAACTTAGGGCATGGCTAAGACAGCTGGGTGAGGTGCGAGCAACTAAAAAGTTAATGGGTAACTGCTGTTCGCGCAAAATTAACAGCGAATTAGTTGGCGCGGCTGAATTAGAAGCGCTTGAGGTGGCGGTAGCTCAGCACGTGCTCCCTTATTTGATTTCGTGTGCGCAAACGCCTGGGTACATATTTTCTGATGATCATAGAGAATTATGTTTAGCTCTAACAGGTTTTTATAACACATTTCCTGCGCTAGAGGGGCAGTGTTTATTTGATTTGTTAGCTAAATTAACATGTCCAACATCAGAGCCTCATGCATTTATAGATCAGCTGGCTTTTCATTTTTATGATTATTTCATACAGGCTCAACATCAAGGCGAAGGTGATGCAGCCTTTGCTCAGCGTTGTGCTCATCGTGAAGCGCTTGAAGAAAAATTTGAGATGATCTCAGGTAGAAAGCAGGCGGGTACTAAATTGATGTTATTGTAAACGTTGGGTTGGTCACCTCAGTATTGGGAGGTTCAGGAAAAACGAGAACCAAAAGTGATCAACCAGCCTAACTCAAGTGATGCTCTGTCTCATTATTCAACTGGTTGAGCGTTGGGAGTCACCCATTAGCCTCCCCTCGAAATCCCTCAGCTTCTTGCGAACCACCCGTTGTATTGCCCTCGCTATAAGAGTGAGCACCTGTTCCCGCTAGTTTGCCTCCTTGGGCTATCAGGTATTCATCGCGTATTGGTTTATCAGCAAACCAACACTCTAGAATCTCTCTTACACCGGCTGCGTAACGTGCTTGTGCTGATAATGAAGTGCCTGAGGTGTGTGGTGTCATCGCATGATGCGGCATTGTGCGCCATGAATGATCTTTGGGTGGTGGTTGCGGAAACCATACGTCACCGGCGTATCCGGCTAATTGGCCGCTTTCTAGAGCAGCTGAAATCGCTTCGCGATCACAGATTTTGCCTCTGGCCGTATTCACGATATAAGATCCGCGCTTCATTTTCGCAATTAATTCACTATTAAATAGATGTTCGGTCTCAGGATGTAATGGACAATGAATTGACAATACATCACATGCTTTGACTAAAGATTCAACCGAATCATGGAAAGTCAGATTCAATTCTTTTTCAATCTCGGGGGATAAGCGGTGCCGATCATTATAATGCAATTTCACATCAAATGGTTTTAGGCGTTTGAGCACTGCTAAGCCAATTCTTCCTGCAGCAAGCACCCCAACATCCATTCCTTCCACATCATAAGAGCGTTGAATACTATCGGCGATGTTCCACCCGCCTTTCGATATCCAGTTATATTGAGGTATGTAATCGCGCACCAAGGCTAATATCATCATGACAGCATGCTCTGAGACACTAATACTATTACAATAAGTGACTTCGCAGACGGTGATATCATTGGCCATAGCCGCTTGTAAATCCACATGATCAGAGCCTATACCGGCAGTAATCGCCAATTTCAAATTGGGTGCTTTTGCAATGCGGTCAGCTGTTAAATAGGCTGGCCAAAATGGCTGAGAAATAACCACATCGGCATCGGGTAAGGCTTTTTCGAATTCGGAATCTTTACCATCTTTGTCCGCAGTCACCGTGAACGTATGTCCCTGCGCTTCTAAAAATGTTCTAAGCGCTAAGCCGCCAGAAACACTGCCTAATAATTCACCCGGCGCAAAATCGATCGCCTCTGGTGTTGGCATGCTCTGCCCACCTGGATAAACGTCTAACGTCGGAATACTGTCCCGTGCGTAGTGTTGCGGATAACCGGTGACGGGATCATCATATAGTACACAAAGTATATTTTGCTTCTTGCTCATGCGTTTCTCCTTGCTCATGGTGCTGCTAAACATAACAGGTCGTTACTTTCACTGCAATGGTGTGGTGCTCGGAGGGGGCACGGTGAGGGGGCAAGTCCTCACCACATCAGACAGATCTCTTGCAGCACAGTTGCATAACCACCCGTTTAGATTTGATATTAAATAGGAAACATCTATACTTATTAATATCGAAATATTATCTGCCTTTTACAAACCAAAGGATCACAATCATGACTCATATTGCTTCTATACAAAACAAATTTATTAAAATTGGTAATCTCGATATCTTTTATCGGGAAGCAGGATCTAAAAACTCACCAACCATTCTTCTTCTGCATGGATTCCCAACTTCGTCTCATATGTTTCGTAATTTAATGCCCGCGCTTGCTGACAAATTTCATTTAATTGCCCCGGATTATCCTGGGTTTGGTGCAAGCGCCATGCCTTCTCTTGAAGAATTCGAGTACAGCTTTGATAGCCTAGCTGACATCATGGAAAAATTTGTCACCGAGCTTGGGCTTAAAAAATACTTTTTGTATGTCATGGACTATGGTGCGCCCATCGGCTATCGATTAGCCAGCCAACATCCTGAACGCGTCCAGGGACTGATTGTCCAAAATGGGAATGCCTACAAGGAAGGCCTTAGGGATTTTTGGGACCCCATCAAAGCCTATTGGAAAGATAAAACACCAGAAAATGCCAAAGTACTCGAAGACAATATTCTCACGCTGGAAGCAACTAAATGGCAATACACTAATGGCGTTCGAGATGAGCAGGCAATTGCGCCAGATAACTGGTTCCATGATCAGTTTTTGATGGATCGACCTGGCAATAAAGAAATCCAATTGGAATTGTTCTACAGCTATGGGTCCAACCCGCCACTTTATCCACAATGGCAAGCATATTTTCGCAAACATCAACCACCAACCCTAGTAGTTTGGGGTAAAGGTGATTACATTTTTCCTGAAGAAGGCGCTCATCCCTACAAACGCGATTTGGAAAATATAGAATTTCATATTCTCGATACTGGTCATTTTGCTCTAGAGGAGGATTTAGACTTTATTGCCACACACATGCGTGACTTCGTTGACAAAAACGCTGGGGAGTAGCATGAACTGGGGATCCACCAGGACTTGACCGCAGAGCCCTTAGTGTGGATGCCAGATGAATCTTCTGCTTTTATTCTTGTTTTGTTCTTGTTCCTCTGTGTTATCTGGAGACTTTTTCGAACTTTTTCCATCACGAGGGCTAAATAGTTGCTTAGGTGATTTGGGTGAAGGCGTTCTTTTGGAGGGGGACCTGGGTGAGGGGTTTCGAGGGCGTGAGATCTGAGATAAGCCAAATTTTAAGCTGGGTAAAGAAGGGCGGTGAGGCTGATCTCGTGGTGAGAGAAGTGTTAGTGGTGTTGCATCATCTTGTTCAGCCATAAGCGTTGTTTCGAATTGGCTTCTCTCCAATTGATTTCCAGCCAAAAGTAATTGAGTACATCTTTGCTCATTCACCCATCGTTGTAATCTTTTAATTGAGCGGGGTGTTAATAAATTCGACTGTAGACTGACACAATCTAGATCCGGCATTAGTTTGAGTCTAGGGCTAATAGCAGCAACGACACTATCATCAATGTTACAATTATCCATAACTAATGTATGGGTACAACAAAAGCGTTGCGAAAATAATGTTTCAACCCATTTTATACCTTTGGGGAATGAACATTTTTTAAAGACTAATTTACTAACCGATTTTTTTTGAACTAGTGTTGCCAATGCGTCTAAACAGTCTAGATCAAATTGGCAAGATTCAAATGTAAGCTCAGTAAATTTCCATAATATGGGCACGGTTGAGTTTTTGGATCTCGCGCTATTAGGCGTTAATAATTCCTTTTCTGCGAAATGCTCTATCGCTTCTCGGGTAACTTCTAAATTAGACACAGCTAGAGTAAATTGATTCACTAGCTGTTCTCTTGGCGAGCGCGGTGAGAATAGTGAGGTGGAGCGGCCAGGGCTTTCTGCAAAAATACCTCTTTGTTTGAAGTTTAAAGTAAACTCATCTAATGTCAGTAGGCTGAGTTTTCCATACAATGCCGCTTGCAGTAGTTTGAGTTTGGGTTCGATGGTAGGCAAAGTTGAGCACAGTGAAAGCTCTACAATTTTATTGTGACCGTCTATCTCTTGATAAAATCTTTCTGCCGTCAGTGTTGAAAATGCATTCTCATTAAAAGACATGCGCCAATAGCAGAATCGATCGAACGCGGTATTTAATGCACTGATGGCGTCATCGGTAAGTTCGCAACGATTGAAATGTAATGCAGGAAACTGATGTGCATGATTGTAGGTGAAATTAAATCGCGCAAACAGCGCATGGAAACCTGCATCACCGATCTTATTATTGGACACATTAATGCGACCAAGTTTCAGCATGTCTCCTTCAAGTGCATGGTTGAAAGCGAAGCATCCTTCTTCTGTGATATTGATGTTACTGATATCTATGTCATAAATGCTACGACTATTTGCTAAGATTTTTGCGATGGTTTGCATGCTATCGTCACTTAGAGGATTATCTGCTAGGTATAATCGCATGAGGCTATCGCAGTATTGGAAAGTCAGTCTGGGCGCAATACGAGCTAAGTCATCTGCAGTTAACTGCATGTTGCTGAGGTCTAAGCCCCTCAGTTCTGATCCGTTTGATTCGAGAAACGCACAAAGTTTGTCTATAGCCACATGATGAGTGAGTGTCTCTTCATGTAACACCGCGATGGGTAGCCAGCCATCTTTTAATGGTTTGCTGACTTCTGTGGTAAGTAACATCATGTGAACTCATCCTTAAGCTCGACTTTGATCATCTGAAAAATATAGCTCTCAAATCATTATTGCATTGTAAACCCTGGCGGCCCTGTAGTTCAATTTTATTGTTTTTGGGGTCAAGTTGGTTAAACATTCAACTGTTGTTTGATACTTGCTATAATCGTTGCCATGCAAATAATTGAGTCTATGGTATGGTTAACAAAATATTGAATGAGCGCAGCTTGCGCATATTAAAAGCCTTGGTAGAACAGTACATTACAGATGGCCAGCCTGTCGGTTCAAAGACCATCGCCAAATCGACTAAGCTATCGTTAAGTTCGGCGTCTATCCGCAACATTATGGCTGATTTAGAGACGGCGGGATATTTGATATCACCGCATGCATCAGCAGGGCGGGTGCCAACCAATCGCGGTTATCGCTTGTTTGTTGACAGTTTGCTGACTGTAAAGCCATTTACCTCTCCGCAAATTGATGACTTTCGGCAGCAATTGAATGACAAGCGTAAGAACCAGCAAGCCTTGGTAGAAAATGCCTCTTCCATGTTGTCAGCGTTGACTAATTTTGCAGGACTGGTGACCGTGCCTCGGCGTGAGTGTGCCACATTACGCCATGTTGAATTCTTGCCCTTATCGGGTCAACGTGTGCTGGTGGTGTTGGTGCTCAATGAACAAGAAGTGCAAAATAGGGTGATTTATACCAAAAAAGCGTATAGCGAAAGTGAATTACGTGCAGTGGGGAATTATCTAACTCAACATTTTGCTGGCAGAGATTTACATGAAATTCATGATTTGGTTGTCGCTAGCATGCAAGATGATAAAGCTAATCTGCAAAATATGATGCAAGCGGTTATCGAAATGACCGAGCAAATGGTTGATGACGAACAAACCGATGAAGATTATGTGATTGCAGGGCAAGCTAATTTATTGGCCATGAGTGAGGAGGCTGATATCAATAAACTACGGGGTTTATTTGAAGCCTTTGCAAAAAAGCGTGATATTCTACATTTACTTGATCAATCCGTGGCCGAAGAAGGCGTACATATTTTTATTGGCGATGAAAGTGGTTATGATGTGCTGGATCAATACAGTGTGGTTACCGCACCTTATCGCGCGGGTAAGAATGTGATTGGCATGCTTGGCGTTATTGGGCCAACTCGTATGGCGTATGATCGCGTAATTTCCGCGGTAGATGTGACCGCAAAACTGTTATCTGTGGCGATGAATGATAAATCTGTGGAGGAGTTATAATGTCGAAAGACCAACAAAAAGCTAAATCAACGAAAGATATTGCTGAAGAGTTAAACGCAAAAGCAAAGCCAGAAGCATTGCCGGAGCCTAATGTTGAAGAGCTTGAAGCCAAACTTATTGAAGTTGAAGCTCAGAAAGATGAATATCATGAAAAGGCGTTAAGAGTTGCGGCAGAAATGGAAAACCTACGTCGTCGCACCGAGCGTGATATCGCTAATGCACATAAATATGCATTAGATAAATTCGCTGTGGAGCTATTGCCAGTTATTGATAGTTTGGAGCGTGGGATTGAAGGTGAATACAAAGATAACGAATTGGCTTTAAAATTACATCAAGGTGTGGAACTCACCTTAGATATGTTTGTTAAAGCGGTTGCTAAGTTCGGGCTTGAAGTCGTGAATCCGTTGGGCGAAGAGTTTGACCCAGAAAAACATGAAGCCATGTCGATGCTAAAAGACGAAAAAGCCAAACCGAATACGGTTATTAAGGTAATGCAAAAAGGCTATTTATTAAATGATCGTCTTATCCGCCCCGCATTGGTCATTGTTGCGAATTGATACCAGCGCTTAAGCTCGACACCCTCAGGCCCATCGGGCCGACATGTTATAGCCTAGGCCGTAAGGCCTGGGTTTACAATACAACAACGATTTGAGGCCTGACAGGCCGGCATAAAACACATGCCAGCCTTGCAGGCTTCAGTCATCTGCTTGACTACAATCCCCCCAGGCCTCACGGCCTGGGCTATAACATGTCGGCCCGTTGGGCCTGTGAATTGAATTAAAATATGTCTATTTCGAGCGGGACCTTGGTAACGGAAGTGGCTGGTGTAGGAAAATAATGAAGGGATTAACTGTCAGCAGTCATTGTCACGTCTATCTGTGGAAACGGTATATCAATACTCAATACCATTTGTTTCAAACGCAACTTTAAGCTGCTCCTGCAGGCTGGTTTTTGCTTTCCCGTAATCTTCTTTTTTAACCCAAGCGGAAAAGCGTAGATTCAATGACGAATTAGCGAACGCTAGAAAGCTAACTGTGGGCGCAGGGTTTGTTAATATATAGTCATTTTGCAGTGCAGTATCATTAAACAGTTTTTTTAACTTGGGAATGTCAGATGAGTATGCAACGCCAATCGGTAAATCCAAGCGTCTGGTTGGATAGCGCGTATAATTAATCACAGGGACTTTAATCACGGTTTCATTGGGAATGCGGATGAGGGTGTTATCAAACGCTCGAATTTTAATGGATAAGGTGTCTATAGATTCGACTTTTCCAGATTCTCCGCTAACTTTAATGGTATCACCAATTTGGAAAGGTTTTTCCAACAATAAAAACAAACCACTGATGATATTCGCGATAGAGCTTTTGGACGCAAAGCTTATAGCTAAGGTGAAAATACCGGCCGCACCGAGCAGCGCTGTAACGCGAAAACCCAATGCTTGCAGAGCCGCGATTAAGAAAACGATGAGTGTAGTAAAATACACGAGCTTGCCAAAAATCATCGTTTGTTGTGCGGAAGTCCGTTTTTTGACGGCACGTTTCACCAGGCGTGAGAACAAGCTGGCTAATATAAAGCCAAGCACAATATAGAAGCCGGCATGGGCGAGGGCGGTGACATTGAGCTTGTCGAGAAAATTTTGCCAGTCTGTTTTCATCTTGCGCATCCTTGGTTGCTGAGGGGGCTATTGTCGGTTGGGTGGGATGCGATGTCAATTCTTGGCTGCGGAGCCAGGCCTTGAAATTCAAATTCATGGCCCCATATATGAAGTATTGCAGATGAGCAAGCCTGCTATAAGCAGGAAAACAGATTTTAATCAACAGGTTAACCTATAGTGGAGATGAAGAGAATGGGTAAAATTATCGGTATAGATTTAGGAACCACCAATTCATGTGTGGCGATAATGGAAGGCGGCAAAGCGCGCGTTATTGAGAACAGCGAAGGTGATCGCACCACGCCATCGATTGTGGCTTATACCAAAGACGACGAAGTGCTGGTTGGTCAATCAGCGAAGCGTCAAGCGGTCACAAACCCGCAGAATACCTTGTTTGCGATCAAGCGTTTGATTGGTCGTCGTTTTGAAGATGATGTTGTACAGCGTGACATTAAAATGGTGCCTTACAAAATTATCGGCGCAGATAATGGCGATGCATGGGTTGAAGGCGGCTCAAAAAAATTAGCCCCACCACAAGTGTCAGCACAAATTTTAATGAAAATGAAAAAGACAGCTGAAGATTATCTTGGCGAGGAAGTTAAAGAAGCGGTGATTACAGTGCCGGCTTATTTTAATGACTCACAACGTCAAGCAACCAAAGATGCAGGTAAAATTGCCGGCCTTGAAGTGAAGCGTATTATCAATGAGCCAACTGCAGCGGCATTAGCTTATGGTATGGATAAGAAAAAAGGCGATCGCACATTAGCTGTTTATGATTTGGGTGGTGGTACTTTTGATATTTCCATTATCGAAATTGCAGAAGTTGAAGGCGAGCATCAATTTGAAGTGCTAGCAACCAATGGTGATACCTTCTTAGGTGGTGAAGATTTTGATTTGCGTTTAATCGACTACTTAGCTGGCGAGTTTAAAAAAGAACAAGGTATCGATTTGCATGAAGATCCTTTGGCGCTGCAACGTTTAAAGGAAGCCGCAGAAAAAGCGAAAATTGAATTATCATCATCACAACAAACTGATGTCAATTTGCCTTATATTACGGCTGATGCAACTGGCCCTAAACATTTAAATATTCGTATGACGCGTGCCAAACTGGAATCACTGGTTGAAGATTTAATAGAGCGTACGATTAAGCCATGTGAAGTAGCATTAAAAGATGCGGGTCTTAAAGTGTCGGATATTGACGATGTGATTTTGGTCGGTGGCCAAATTCGGATGCCTAAAGTGCAAGAAACCGTGAAAAACTTTTTCGGTAAAGAAGCGCGTCGTGATGTGAATCCGGATGAGGCTGTGGCGGTTGGTGCTGCTATTCAAGGTGCGGTGTTATCGGGTGAAGTAAAAGATGTGTTGTTATTAGACGTTACACCATTGTCTTTGGGTATTGAAACACTCGGTGGTGTGCTGACTAAGCTTATCGATAAAAATACCACAATTCCAACAAACGCCAATCAAACATTTTCCACGGCGGATGATAATCAAAACGCTGTGACAATTCATGTGTTACAAGGTGAGCGTGAAATGGCTTCTGGGAATAAATCATTGGGCCGTTTTGATTTGGCTGGAATTCCTCCTGCCCCTCGCGGCGTACCACAAGTTGAAGTCACCTTTGATATTGACGCTAATGGTATTTTAAATGTATCGGCGAAAGATAAAGCATCAGGAAAAGAGCAGTCTATTGTGATTCGCGCATCGAGCGGTTTGTCTGATGAAGAAGTGCAGTCCATGGTAAAAGATGCTGAAGAAAACAAAGAAGCAGATAAAAGATTCCATGAAATGGCGGATGCGAGAAATCAAGCGGATGCTCTTATACATGCCACAGAAAAATCCATGTCAGAGTTGGGTGACGATATTTCAGAAGACGAGAAAAAGTCGATTGAAACTGCTATCACTGAGTTAAAAGATGCGGTTAAAGGTGATGATAAGGAAGCCGTTGAGACTAAGACCAAAACGTTGACTGAGGCATCGTCAAAAATGGCAGAGCGTTTGTATGCGAAAAAAGGTGCTGAGGCAGAAGCGAGTGCTACCCCTGGAGCTGAGCAACCACAAGCCGATGATACCAAACAAGATGAAAATGTCGTTGACGCTGAGTTCGAAGAAGTAAAAGATGAGGACAATAAAGATAAATAATTGTTGGTTGGCTAAGGATAATTAGGCGGGCGCCATTTATTTACCGGTGCCCGTCGGATGGAATGCATCGACGATGTTAATGAAGAGAGAAAATAGAAAGAAATGGCAGTGAAAGAATTATACGAATCACTTGGCGTTGCAAAAAACGCCAGTAAAGATGAAATCAAAAAGGCCTATCGTCGCTTGGCGATGAAATATCATCCCGATCGCAATCCGGATAACAAAGAAGCCGAAGCAAAATTCAAAGAAATCAAACAAGCCTACGAAGTGCTGTCAGATGAGCAAAAGCGTGCCGCGTATGATCAATTTGGTCAAGCTGGAATAGACCCCAGCATGATGGGTGGCAGAGCAGGTGCGCAAGGTGGTTTTGACTTTGGTGGCATGGGTGATGTGTTTGGTGATATTTTTGGTGATGTCTTTGGCATGGGCGGCCGCGGTGGTGGTAGACAAAGCGCGCAGCGTGGTTCAGATTTAATCTATAATTTAGAATTGAGTCTAGAAGATGCAGTGCATGGCACGACCGTAAAAATCAAAGTGCCGACTTATGTTAATTGCAAAACCTGTGATGGTAGTGGCGCAAAAAAAGGCTCTAAGCCGGAAACCTGTTCAACTTGCCAAGGCATGGGCCAAGTACGCATGCAGCAAGGCTTTTTCTCAATACAACAAGCTTGTCCTGAGTGCCATGGTCAAGGCTCGGTAATTGCAAATCCTTGTGCCGATTGTCATGGTCAAGGGCGTAAACAAGAAAGCAAAACATTATCGGTAAAAATACCAGTGGGCGTTGATAATGGTAATCGCATAAGACTTGCCGGCGAAGGCGAAGCGGGCATGCATGGTGCACCATCGGGTGATTTATATGTGCAAATCCACATTAGACCCAACCCCATTTTTACTCGTGAAGGTAACGATTTATATACTGAAGTGCCCGTCAGTTTTGTTATCGCAGCCTTAGGTGGTGAGCTTGAAGTACCAACATTAGATGGCAAACTTAAGCTGAAAATACCGGCTGAAACGCAAAGTGGAAAATTATTTCGCTTGCGCGGCAAAGGTGTTAACGCTGCACGTTCTCACCGCAGTGGCGACTTATTCTGTCGCGTCAGTGTAGAAACGCCAGTCAAACTCACGCGCGAGCAAAGAGACATATTAAATAAATTTAATGATTCAATAAAAGTGGGCGGCGATAAACACAGCCCGCAATCTAAAAAATGGTTTGATAATCTCCGCAAGTTTTTCAAAGCTTAGGGTGCCAAGTAAAAGACATAGCCTCCGCTGGCGATTTACTATACAATAGCTCAAACTGAATTGGGGGTAATTTCCTTGGCTACGCCGGCGATATTGGCTCTTGAAGATGGCACAGTCTTTCAAGGGATATCTATTGGTGCGCTTGGTTTGAGCGCAGGTGAGGTCGTTTTTAATACGGCCATGACAGGCTATCAAGAAATTCTATCTGACCCTTCTTATACATCACAAATTATTACCTTCACTTATCCACATATTGGCAATGTTGGCTGTAATGCTAACGATAACGAAGCGGCCAATGTGACGGCAGCGGGTTTGGTGATCCGTGATTTGCCACTGACCCATAGCAATTGGCGGGCTGAACAAAGTTTGCCAGACTACCTGGTTGCTAATCAAATTGTTGCAATTGCTGAGATTGACACCCGAGCGTTAACGCGTAAATTGCGCAACACAGGTGCATTAAATGGTTGTGTGATGGCAGGTGATATTAATCAAGAACTGGCCATTGAAAAGGCTAAAAACTTCCCTGGCCTGAGTGGTATGGATTTGGCACAACAGGTGACTACGCCAAAAATTACAGAATGGCCGCATAATTATGCAAAAGATTATCATGTGGTCGCCTATGATTTTGGTATAAAGCAAAATATTTTGCATTTATTGGCAGAGCGGGGATGCAAGCTGACGGTGGTGCCTGCAAAAACACCGGCAGAAGACGTGATAAATTTAAATCCTGATGGCATCTTTTTATCGAATGGTCCGGGTGATCCGGCTGCCTGTGATTATGCAATTGAAAATATTAAAACTTTATTGCAGCATGATGCGCCTATTTTTGGTATATGTTTAGGCCATCAATTATTAGCCTTAGCTTGTGGCGCTAAAACGATCAAAATGAAATTTGGTCATCATGGTGCTAATCATCCGGTTCAGGATCTTGTGACAAAAAAAGTCTTTATTAGCAGTCAAAATCATGGTTTCTCAGTTGATATAAATACATTACCCGATTGTTTGCAGGCAACGCATAAATCATTATTTGATGATAGTTTGCAAGGCATCCGCCACCAACAAAAATCGGCCTTTAGTTTTCAAGGTCACCCTGAAGCGAGCCCGGGCCCACACGATATTGCTTATTTATTCGACCAATTTATTAACGAAATAAAATGTAGACAAGATGCCAAAACGCAGTGATATAAAATCCATATTAATTTTAGGTGCAGGTCCAATCGTCATTGGCCAAGCTTGTGAATTTGATTATTCAGGCACTCAGGCCTGTCGCGCATTAAAAGAAGAAGGCTACCGAGTTATTTTAGTTAACTCGAACCCAGCCACTATAATGACCGACCCCGAATTAGCTGATGCAACCTATATTGAACCGGTGCGTTGGCAAGAAGTCGCACTCATTATTGCTAAAGAGAAGCCCGATGCCATTTTGCCGACTATGGGTGGGCAAACGGCATTAAATTGTGCGCTTGATTTGGCGCGTGAAGGTGTGTTGCAAAAATACAATGTGGAAATGATTGGTGCAAGCACCCAGGCCATCGATAAAGCCGAAGATCGTGAACTATTTCGCAAAGCCATGACCAAAATTGGCATGGAAATGCCTTGTTCTGGTTTGGCACATAATATGCAGGATGCATGGCAAATTGCAGAAGAGTTAGGTTATCCCATCATTATTCGCCCATCATTTACCATGGGTGGAAGCGGTGGTGGTATCGCTTATAACAAAGAAGAGTTCGCTGAAATTTGTGAACGTGGTTTAGATTTATCTCCCACTACTGAGCTATTGCTTGATGAGTCGATCATTGGTTGGAAAGAATTTGAATTAGAAGTTGTGCGTGACTGTCATGATAATTGCATTATTGTCTGCTCAATTGAAAATATTGACCCAATGGGTATTCATACCGGTGATTCGATTACGGTGGCGCCAGCACAGACGCTCACTGATAAAGAATACCAGCGCATGCGTGATGCAGCGATTAAAATTTTGCGTGAAATTGGTGTTGATACCGGCGGTTCTAATGTGCAGTTTGGGGTCAACCCGAACGATGGGCGACTGGTCGTTATTGAAATGAACCCACGAGTATCGCGTTCATCGGCATTGGCATCAAAAGCAACCGGTTTTCCGATTGCTAGAGTTGCCGCTAAGTTAGCAGTAGGATTTACGCTTGATGAATTGCGCAATGAGATCACCGGTGGGCAAACACCGATTTCATTTGAGCCTGCCATTGATTATGTCGTGACAAAAATCCCACGCTTTGATTTCGAAAAATTTCCCCAGGCAAATGATCGCTTAACCACGCAAATGAAATCCGTTGGCGAAGTGATGGCAATTGGACGTACCTTTCAAGAGTCATTGCAAAAAGCACTGCGCGGTCTTGAGATTGGTGTGGATGGATTGGATTCTAAAATTGATATCACTGAAGATGGGGCAACAGATAAGTTGCGTCATGAAATTCAAAACCCCGGTGCGGATAGACTGTGGTATTTGGCAGATGCATTTCGTGCAGGGATGTCCGTGCCAGATGCGCAAAAATCGACGGGTATTGATGCTTGGTTTTTAGTACAAATAAATGATTTAGTGCAAACTGAGCTCGCTTTAGCAGGGTCAGGTTTAAAAGACATTGATGAATTACGAATGCGTCAGCTAAAACGCAAAGGTTTTTCTGATCGGCGTTTGGCAACATTATTATCTGTTCATGAAAATGAATTCCGTGCTCACCGGCTAGCGCTAAATGTAAAACCCGTCTATAAGCGCGTGGATACCTGTGCAGCAGAATTTTCCACCGACACAGCATATCTTTATTCAACCTATGAAACAGAATGTGAAGCCAACCCAAGTACCCGTGAAAAAATTATGGTGCTGGGCGGCGGGCCAAATCGAATTGGTCAGGGTATCGAATTTGATTATTGCTGTGTGCATGCTGCGCTTGCGATGCGTGAGATGGGTTTTGAGACCATCATGGTCAACTGCAACCCAGAAACCGTATCGACCGATTTTGATATTTCTGATCGATTGTATTTTGAACCGGTCACATTAGAAGATGTATTGGCCATTGTTGATTTAGAAAAACCCAAGGGCGTGATTGTCCAATACGGCGGACAAACACCATTAAAATTAGCACGTGCATTAGAACAGGCCGGTGTGCCGATTATTGGTACATCACCCGATGCCATTCATTGCGCAGAAGATCGGGAGCAATTTCAGCAATTGCTACATAAGCTTGATTTACAACAACCGGCAAATGGCACTGTGCGCAGTGTCGAAGAAGGATTGCGTTTGGCTAATGTGTTTGCTTACCCACTTGTTGTGCGTCCATCGTTTGTGTTGGGCGGGCGTGCGATGCAGGTGGTATATAACGAAAAAGAATTGCGTAACTATATGCATAATGCAGTCGAAGTATCAGCGGATGAGCCTTTATTACTCGATCACTTTGTTGATGACGCCATTGAAGTGGATGTGGATGCGATTTGTGATGGAAAAGACGTGTTGATCGGCGGCATTATGGAGCACATCGAACAAGCGGGCGTGCATTCGGGTGATTCGGCCTGTTGTTTACCCGCGCATAGTTTATCTGCAGCAACATTGGATTCATTGCGCGAGCAAATGCGGCAAATGGCATTGGCTTTAAATGTGGTCGGCTTAATGAATGCGCAATTTGCGATTAAAGGCGATGAAATCTATATTTTGGAAGTGAATCCGCGTGCTTCGCGCACCGTCCCTTTTGTGGCAAAAGCGACGGGTGTGCAATTAGCAAAAATTGCTGCACGTTGTATGGCGGGTGAAAGTTTGGCTGAGCAGGGTGCCACTGAAGAAACCATCCCGTCATTTTATGCCGTAAAATTACCGGTATTTCCATTTGATAAATTTCCTGGTGTTGACCCTATTCTAGGCCCAGAAATGAAATCAACGGGTGAGGTGATGGGTATTGCCGCAAACTTTGGTGATGCATTTGCCAAAGCGCAGCTTGCTACCGGCAAACGTTTACCCACTGAAGGACGTGCATTTTTGAGTGTGCGTGATGCGGATAAAACCGGCATTCAGACAGTGGCTGAAGCGTTGCTAAAAGCGGGATTCGAATTGGTGGCGACAGCGGGCACCGCGAAAGCGTTGCAAGTTGCCGGCTTGCCTTGTGAGTTGGTCAATAAAGTGTTGGAAGGGCGGCCGCATATTGTTGATATGATAAAAAATGGCGAGATTGATTTTATCGTCAACACCACTGAAGGCGCGCAAGCCATTGCTGATTCACATAGCATTCGTGGGTCTGCCGTTCAGCGTAAAATTTGTTATACTACGACACTTGCTGGTGCAATTGCAGCATGCTCTGCTCTGCGGCACCAAGATAGCGAGCAAGTGAATAAATTGCAGGCGCTGGATATGCCTGTTAACGTTTAGTCGCCTAATTGATAGGAAACCTAATAATGGACAAAGTACCCATGACAGTAGAAGGTGAAGAACACCTGAAAACTGAGCTCGATCGTTTAAAACGTATTGAGCGCCCTAAAATTACCATTGCTATTGCCGAAGCCAGAGCGCACGGTGATCTTAAAGAAAACGCCGAATACCATGCTGCACGCGAGCAGCAAGGCATCAATGAAGCGCGTATTCGCGATATGGAGCACAAGCTATCACATTCGCAAGTGATTGATATCACTAGCATTAGCAATGAAGGCAAAGTGATTTTTGGTGCAACAGTGACGGTCGTCAATCTAGGCTCTGATGCTGAAACGACCTACCAAATCGTCGGTGAAGATGAGGCTGATTACAAACAGCAAAAAATCTCCATCACCTCACCCATCGCTCGTGCATTGATAGGTAAGAAGCAGGGTGATGAGGTTGAAGTGCAGACACCTGCCGGGTTGGTTGAGTACGAAATTTGCCAGGTTCAGTATCTATAGTTTGGCGTAAGACACCATGTAAGACCCATCGGGCTGATATGTTAAAGCCTGGGGTGCAGCGAAACCCTGGGTTTGGATATCGGCTTGAGGCCTGTAAGGCCGGCATAAAACAATATTTTGACCTTACAGGCCTCAAAAGCACAGCTACACATTAATACTCAGGCAAATTTTATCTTTACGGGTAATCCCATTCTCGATAATCGTGCGCGGATATTGTGCGGTGAAATAACCTTTTTCGATGTGAGTAATATTAAAGCCGACGCGTTGATACAGTTTTAATTCAGCGATGCTGGAATTGCCCGTGCCGATATCGACGAGCGTGGCACCGCGTTGTTTGGCTTCTGTCAGCGCACGTTTAATTAATTGCAGGCCAATGCCTTGACGCTGGAATTTTGGCGTAACCGCCAAATTCATAATTTCAAAACGGGTGTGGGTTTTTTGTAATAGCACATATTCACCAACGATTTCGTCATTTAACATCGCAATATAGCAATGGCCTTTGCTCAAATATTGGTTCACTTGACTGCGTGAGGGGTCAGCTAACAATAAAAGATCCCAAGGTGGCTTCTCATAAACGGCTAATTGACGAATGATCAGTTTTTTCGGGATATCTTTGGCTTCTCCAAAATGCGGAGGTCTGGCGACAATGGCAAAAATGCGGTGGGGAATGTTGAGCGTTGTGTCGGTGAAAACGTTACGTAACATTAACGTTAATTCAGCATCAAGACTTTTTGTTTGCAGTGCAGATAATTGGCCGACAACAGCATGATGAGATAGCACATTGCCACGCCAAGCGGCTTGAGAGAATGCGATGGTTCGGTCAAATGAAAAAGTCTCAATATTTTCGAAGCCTTGGTTGTGCATTTCATCTAACCAAGATAATTGGAAACCATTGTTATCCGCACCTGTCCACGCGGGATTAAATCTCAACATAAGATGTTCAGTCAGCTGTGTGACTTCACCTTGATAGGGTAGCCAATTAAAATCGGTGATCACTAGGTGCCCACGCGGCATGATGACACGTTTAATTTCATTCAATGTCGTTGCTTGATTCACTTGTTGCCAGCAGCGGCCCGCGCTTACCACGTCATAAGAATGATTTGATAAACACGTTTTATCGGTTTTAGCCAATTGGAAATCAATCTGTAAGTTTGCTTTTTTAGTTAAGCTATCCGCTTGGGCGAGTACGTGTTGTTTATCGTCTATCGCGGTGACATGACAGCCGCGTTCGGCGAATCCGCGGGCCAAATTGCCGGATCCTGTAACCATATCGAGAACTTTCTGGCCTGGCTTGCCAATGTTCATTTGTTTGAGGTGTTGAAATAATTTATCCGGATAACCGGTACGGTGAGTGGCATAATCCTGTGCCGCTTGTGCGAATTCTGTTTCCATGGATTCCTTCCCATTTGTTAGAAAACATTTTGAACAAAATACCACATTGTACTGGGGCTAGGGAAGCGCTATTATCGCAGCAGTGTTATTAATGAGGCAAGAAGCTAATCCACCAATACGCTATTAGCAATTTAGGTTTTAATGGGCCTTATTTTGGGATTACAGTAAAAGGTTAATCATTTATATTGTAATTAAAAATTAATAACAATTTATTTTATTTTTTGAGTTTATTTTAAAAATAGAATAAATTTTGAGCAAACAAACAAAAAAATCAATAGAAACGTTATTTAATTGTTGCAATGCCTGATATTCGTGGATATGATTGCTGCGCTTTGGGCGAAAGCTCAATTTTATTCTCTGTACGGCAGAGATCCGGATCGATGCCGGGCAGTATGGAAATTCTAAAAACCAATTGGAGAACTTTTTAATGGAACATATGTTCAAAAAAACCTCACTCGCATTAATCGTACTTGGCTTAAGCACTGCAGCATTTGCTAACGGCGGAAGCTTCACTGCACCAGCTAAAGCTGATTTTGCAGTAACTGTACCTAACCAAGACGCTGGCTGGCACGTTGGTGTTAACGGTTTAGTATTTAAAGGCACAAGCCGTTATAATCGTTTTGCTCAAACAACAAGTGGCGACACAACAACTAACCATGCTGTTGATCCAGACTTTGACCTTGGTTTTGATGTAAACGCGGGTTATCACTTTGCAGGTACTGGTAGCGACGTTAGTGCTGCATTTGAGTATTTTAACTCAGATGATGACGACTCAGTTACTTTCGCAAATACAGTTCCTGGCACCACAGTCACTAAGCAAAAAGCTGATGCTGAAGTAGATTATTGGGCTGTTGACTTAATGGGCCATACGGCAGTAGACGTTGGTAACAACTTAGACATGTTATTCGGTGCTGGTCTTCGTTATGCGAACCTTGACAATACCTATACTACATCTGAGTATAAAACACCTGCAACAGGAATGTTCAGAGATAATGAAGTCAAACTAGATTCAGATCTTTGGGGTATTGGTCCTCGTATAACTTTCGATGGCTTCTATGACATCGTTTCAGGTTTCGGTATTGAAGCTGGTTTAGGTGCATCCATGTTGTTTGGTGATCAAGACGTTACAACCACAACTCGCAACTTCAACGCTGATGGTACTCTCTTTTCTAATTCTGTAGTTAAGACTGAAGACTCTAACCAGGTAACACCTGAATTAGACGCTAAGCTTGGTCTTGGTTATATTTACCACATCAACCAAGATTACAGCATGGGCTTCCACGCTGGTTGGAAGAGCATCAACTACTTCGAAGGTGGTGTAACTGGTGACGTTGGTATGACTGGTCCTTACTTCGGTCTTACTTTTAGAGGCTAAAGTCGCTTCTTAAAGTAACCTGATACAAACCGCCGGCTCTGCAAAGAGCTGGCGGTTTTTTTTATGCTTGCAATCTATTAACCCTACGGCTATTATTGCCTCGCTCTCAGTTCTATGGAAAGCCTAATTAAATCAAAGGAGTTAGCTTTAATGACACATCTGTTCAAAAAAACCTCACTTGCATTAATCATTATGGGTCTTAGCAGTGCAGCATTCGCTAATGGCGGCAGCTTTACAGCACCGGCTAAATCTGACTTTGCTGTGACTGTGCCTAATCAAGCGGCTGGCTGGCACTTTGGTGCGAATGGCTTAATATTTCAGCTGTCTAATCGCGATATGAGCTATCCCGTGCCAGGTAATACTGCGCATGAGGTTCAGCCGAGCTATCAATTTGGCTATGATGTAAATGCAGGCTATCATTTGGCGGGTACGGGCAGTGATATTTCCGCAAATTTTGAATACTATAATTCCAGTGATACGGCTGCTGCTGAAGCATTCGTTAATTTTGGCCCAGTTGTTTTGAGTCAACGTTATGAAGCGACCAATGATTTGGATTATTGGGCAGTAGACTTGATGGGGCATGAAGCCGTTGATGTTGGCAATCATTTAGATATGAAGGTGGGTGCCGGTTTGCGTTATGCAAATATAGATAATGAATTCTCGATTAGAAATTTTACCGCACGCCCAAGTGGTCGTGGCAATAAGATTGAAAACGAGACAGATGCGTGGGGTATTGGCCCGCGCTTAACTCTTGATGGTTTTTACGATATTTGCAATGGTTTTGGTATTGAATCAGGGTTTGGCGCTTCATTATTGTACGGCCAAACGGACTACACACGGACTGACAGGACATTCAACGTTGATGGTAGTACAGCTACGGTCACTAAAACTAAACTCGATGACTCAAATCATGTGATTCCTGAATTGGATTTAAAACTTGGGCTTGGTTACAACTACAAAATCAGCAAAACTTACAGCGTGAATTTCCACGCTGGCTGGAAGACGACCACATATTTTGATGTGTTGGATAATTCAGGCACGGCTGGCACCTCAACAAGCAATCTTTCCATGAGCGGTCCTTACTTCGGTATAACGGCAAGAGGCTAGATACATTTTATTAAGGCGCAATTTTACCCGGGGTTTACACCCCGGGCTTTAACCTATCGGCTCGCTGGGCCTTTCCATGATGGGTTTTTATTTCAAATAAATGTTCGCAAGATTATTTAGTTAAGAGGTAAATTCTATTTATAGCCTAGGCCGTAAGGCCCAACGGGCCGGCATGTTTGACAGTCCTAGAAAGCCAACAAATACACCTTAAGTCCGCCTAAGAGTGCCATTTGCTCTGCATCCAAGTCATCAGCCTGCTCTAATTTAGCAAGCTCAGACAGCGCCTCAGCCACACTCAAGCGTGGCTTGCCTTTAAAATTATTGAGTCGCCGAGTATCTTCAGCGGGTTTCAGCTGTAAAAGATGCTCAGCAAACTCAGCTTGATAAGCATCAGGCAAATAATCAGGATAATTTCGCCCTAATACCCTCGCCGCTTGTGCTTTTAAACGAGGGTTGGGAGATTTTTCCAAATGCTTGGCTTTATCTTTAGCTGCAAGCTGGTGAAATTTTCGACACCAGTCCATCTCAGTCGGTGTGGGAAAATCGATATCATACAGCGCACCATCAATATCTAAATTGGGCACTTTGGGGTATTTATAATCGAGATGGTGAGTTTTGATTTGTTCTGCCAATTGTGGGTTCTCAGCAAGCCACGTTTCATTGGCGGCAATGACATCGCAACGTGATTTATCTAAATATTGCATAAAGCGTTTTTCAATGGGCAATAATAGTCCGGGCTCGCCAGGCTTTTTATGCACTGCCCAGGTGTTTTTTGCAATTGTGTCGGGGGTGGTTTTAGCTAATTCTGGTTTATCCAGACGCAACCACAAGCTTTGATTTTTATAATGCCAATGTGTGCCCAATGATATTACCGCAGATTGATAAGATAAATCCGGGCCAAAAATACCGTCAATTAATAATGCCTGCTCTAATTTTGTCATGCGTTGTTGGTCGGTTCTTTTATTAAAATAACCACACACATAATCCCACATTTTTTCTGCTGATTTAAGCTTTATAGCAAGGGCTAAAGTCACTTCCACATCAACCATCGCATCATGTGCGGTGCCGTCAACAAATTGATTAGCCAGATTAATATTTTCCAGCTTCAGTGATGGGCGACCATTCACCTCTGGCCAGTCAATGACATCCGGTTGATAAAGAAAATACAACGCCGCCATTGGGTAGAGATCCATGCGACTGCAGCCAGCGGCATATTGATGTGTGTAAGCAGGCAATAAATTGCGGTAAAAGCTAAAGCGTAAAAATTCGTCATCAAAACCGAGGGTGTTGTAGCCGATACTAATAGTGCCAGGTGTGTTCATTAGCTCATGAATTTGGCTGATAGCTTCAAACTCAGGCAGACCATCTGCCGTTGCATCAACGCCTAAGCGATGGGTGATGACAGCGCCAGGGGCAGGTACAACGTCACGGTTCAGTTTGACTAAAATCTCATGACGTTCAATTTCATTGAGATCTAAATCTGTGCGAATCGCCGCAAATTGCAACACTTGGTCAAAGGATTTATTTAAGCCTGTGGTTTCAGTGTCATAGAATAGATACGTTTTTTTCATAATCTCAAGCCTATTTAAAATGCAATAAACCCAACAGCCTCTTGCACATTTTTTAATATTGGCGCTGCACGCTCGCGAGCATTGTCTGCACCTTGCTTTAACACTTGATTCATAAAGCCCAAATCGTCGCGAATCTCGCGAAATTTCTCTTGGATTGGTGCTAAAAATTCCGCCATTGCATCGCCCAACTCTGACTTAAATGCACCATAACCTTGACCCGCGTAGTGTTTTTCAATCTCCAAAATACTTTTGTCTGTTATCGATGAGTAGAGGGTTAATAAGTTTGAAACGCCCGGTTTGTTTTCTGGATCAAATTTAATTTCAGCCTCGGAATCAGTGACCGCGCGTTTTAGTTTTTTACGAATAACATTAGGTTCATCAAGTAGTGCGACAAAATTATTTTTATTATCGTCAGATTTTGACATTTTTTTGTCAGGATCTTGCAAACTCATAATGCGCGCACCAACCGGTGGAATATAAGGCTCTGGTACCGTTAAAATATCACCATATTGGCTATTAAACCGAATAGCCACATCGCGCGTGAGTTCCATATGCTGCTTTTGATCGCCTCCTACGGTCACTAATTCAGTGCCATAAAGTAGGATGTCGGCAGCCATTAACACAGGGTAATCAAATAACCCTACATTGATATTACTGCTAAAGCGCTTAGACTTATCTTTAAATTGAGTCATGCGACCGAGCTCGCCCATATAGGTGTAGCAATTTAAGATCCACGCAAGCTCACTGTGCGCGGGCACATGTGATTGCATAAAAATAGTATTTTTTTCAGGGTCGATGCCGCAGGCAATATACAGCGCTAAACAATCGTAACAACATTCGCGCAAGACGTTAGGGTCTTGTTTTACCGTAATTGTGTGTAAATCGACCAGCGGAAACAAACAATCGTATTTGTTTTGCAATTCAATGGAGTTTTTCAGCATACCGATATAATTGCCAATCATTAAATTGCCTGAAGGCTGGATGCCGCTTAATAGAACAGGTTTTGTCATGACTTGGCCTCTAGTTCATCGTATCCACCCACGTATTTGCCATCCAACCAAATCTGCGGCACGGTAACCGGTGTTTTTGCACCAATAATGGGTTTTACTCGGGCTAACATTTCATAGAGTGCACGTGGATTAGCAATAACGTCATGATAAGTAAAATCGATATTTTTTTCTGTTAATAAAGCCTTCGCTTTTTTGCAGTATTGACAATTTTCTTTGCCAAATAAATGGTTACCAGAAAGTTGTGTACGTCTAGCGTGTGCATCAATCACCGCTTGGGTGAGTACACCACGATTTAATGCTTTACCTTGGCTAATGAGTTTGCCCTCAACCATTACCATTGGTGCATGCCAACCGCCTTTCATCAATGGTTTCCACCAGTTGCTGAGCCACTCATCATCCTTAATTTGCACTGGAATACCGGCGAGCTCATTCGCTAGCGTGTCGTTGATGATATCAGTGGATAGGGCGCATTCACCGCAAGGGATGGTCACTTTAAATGGTCCCCAATGGCCTGCCCAGCGATATATTTGAATTTGTACTGGCTTTTCTACAACATCATGCATAAATGACCACCGTATTTGCAAGTTTATCGTGCCAGGCTTGTTTGCGTGGATCAAATGCAACCCACAAAAACCCCAGGCACAAAGGAATGGTTGAGACAAAATAACCCACATAGCGAATCACAAATTGCCCTGTGGTCGGTTGCTTGAAGGTTTCAGCGTCGACAATTTCGAGTTTTAATGCCATTTTGCCCGGCGTTGCTGAGCGATAATGCCAAAATATTAAGGTAGCACCCACAGGTAATAAATAAGAAATTAAGGTGCCGGTAAGTCCTGTTTGTTGTTGGGCAATTGCTTGCATACCATACATCCAAATTAATACGGGCATTAAAATGGCCATCAGTAAGATTGTGTCTATCATAACTGCGGCAAAGCGTATCCAAAAGCCGGCGTAATGCACATTATTAATATCATATTGTGGCATGTTTGAACTTATCCTCTAGCCGGAAAACCGGTCCCTTTATCCAAGTAATGACGCAGGCTATTTAAATAACGCGCCCAATCATAATTACAGCGCGCATAAATGCCATTGGTGCTGCGCCAGCCGCGGTGGGAAAACGTTAAGGTGACGGTCTTGCCATCGCTTTTAATATCAAAGTGTATCTGCGTGCCTTCCCATTCTTTGTGACCAGAAAGACAATGCCAAACAACACCGCGGCCTGGGATGAGTTTTAAGATCTTCATGCGAAAAACCGTATTGCCATGATCAAAGCTAAATTTGGCGATGGTATTAAGCGTCGGAGTTACCGTGCAATCTTGAGTCCACCAATGTGAGAGATCTTTTTGATCGGTAATTGCACGATACACACGCGCCGGCGTGGCATGAATGGTCAATTGATGTAGAATTTCAGACATATAGCTAAGATAACAAAATCAATGCGGTTCAGCCACAAAAAAACGGGCTTATACAATATGCATAAGCCCGCTTTAAAATAACGCTCGATTATAGTTGAGCGCTAAGGCGGCCTATGACCATTAATGAGAGATTGAAAAAAGCGCACTTTTGCATGTGAAATAATTGCTTTCAAGCATCTTACCGCACTATAATCGGCTTACACATGGACGTAGAGACTTCTTATGACAATTCATATTAATTTCAAAGCAATTATTACATTATTTGTTGTCTTAGCTCTGATTGTCGGGGGCTGGTTTGCCTATGAATCAACCAGATATTCGACATATGAAATTATTGTACAAAAACCTGTTTCTGGATTGGTCGGTGGTGCACCGGTGGAATTTAATGGTGTGGTTGTAGGCAAAATTGCAAAACTCAGTTTTAATCGCCAAGATCCGCAAAAGCTTTATATCCTCGTCAGCATTTTAAAATCAACACCAATTACGCAAGGCACTAAGGCAAGTGTCGATTTGAGCGAAATCATTACCCAAAAATATACCGGATTTCCTTATGCCTATATTTCCTTACTTGATCAGGGTCAGAATATGCAGCCAATTGTGACGATAACGGGTGAAACATACCCGCGGATTGTACTTGTGCAAAATGGCGAAAGTAAGCCAGCACTCAAACAATTGAGCCAAACGCTTGCTCAAACACATAGTCTGCTTGAACCGCTTTTTGCCGAAGAGAATATCGAATCACTCACCCAATTAATTTACAGTTTGCAGCAAGTGGCAAGTGTATTGGCCGCGAAGAGTGATAAATTAGATAGCATTTTAGATAATGCAGATAAGGCGAGCAAACAGGTCGATCCATTTTTACAATCAGGCAAGGGTGCAATGAACACAGTGCAGGCTACTATGCAAACGCTACAGACACAGACATTACCAAAAATGTATCATCTCATGAATAATTTAAATAATACCTTGCTGATGATGCGCGAGTTGGCCAGCAAAATCTCGAACAATCCATCAATAATGATTCGTGGTGAAGCAACACCTGAACTTGGCCCAGGTGAGAGACATTAATATGCGGCGGATTATTCAACAGGCACTTGTTATATTCTGCGTTATTGTGTTGGCAGGTTGTTCAATACTCAAGCCAACTAAACCAATCCCCTCGTCAAACTATCAATTAAATAGTATTCCAAAAAATGTGCCTAAGCGAAGCCGGCATTCGGTGACGTTATTGGTGTCTACCCCCACCACCAAACCTGTTTATAACACCACAAAAATGATGTATTCAAAGCGTCGCTATCAGGTTTCCACATTTGGCTTAAATAAATGGGTAAAAACGCCATCGCAAATGTTACAACCCTTAATTGTGCAAACACTGCAACGTACGGGTTATTTTCATGCGATCGTTGCACCACCACATATTGGTCATCATGACTATACGCTCAGCACACAAATATTTGAATTATTGCAAGACTATACGCATCGCCCACCTTTGTTACGATTAAGTGTGCATGCTCAAATTAGTAAAACCACTACCAATAAAGTGATTGCTTCGGATGTATTTAATGTTAACCAACCAATCAGACAGCGAACAGCTTATGGCGGTGTGGTCGCTGCTAATTATGCAACCGCTATAATATTAACTAAACTTGCACGATTTACCTTAAGTGCAGTTGGAGATGGAAATGATAACGAAAAATAATTTAATGATAATTGCCCTTTCAATGATATTGATGGTTTTTACTGCGCAGGCATTTGCAGCAGAAAAATACACATTTGAACCGGGTCATACTTATGTCGTTTGGAAAGTCAGCCATTTTGGTTACTCTGATATAAGTGGTAAATTTATGGCGAGAGGCAATATTGAGTTTGATAAGGCGAAGCCGCAAAATAGTCATGTTAATCTCATAATACCCATCGCTGGGGTAACAACAGGTATTGCTAAGCTCGATCAAAAGCTAGTGAGTAAAAATTATTTTGATAACAAAAAATACGCTACAGCAAACTTTGTCAGTAATCGAATCCAGATGACCGGTAAAAATACGGCGAAGGTATTTGGAATATTAACAATCAGAGGTATGGAAAAACCCATTGTGTTGAATGTAAAACTACGAAAATCGGGTGACAGCCCAATGTATCGCAAGCACACCATGGGTTTTAGTGGTACGGCAGAATTTAAGCGCTCTGAATTTGGTCTCCGTGCCTTTTTGCCTGGAGTTGGTGATGATGTAAAGCTCAATATAGAGGCCGAGGCAATATTAAATTACACGCCTAAAAAGAAATAATAATGCGAATTAAAAATACTGATAACCGTTACGGTCTGGTTGCAATCTTCTTGCACTGGTCCATGGCTATCTTATTAATTGGCTTGTTAGGCTATGGTTTATATATGGTTGGCTTACCGATTAGTTTGCAAAAACTGAAGCTGTTTGGTTGGCATAAAGAGTTAGGTATGTTGGCGCTGTTCTTGGTTGCACTACGTATAGTATGGCGACTTAGTAATAAGAGACCTTCGTTAGGCGCTATCCCTAAGTGGCAAAAATTTTCGGCAAGAACCGCGCATTTATTATTTTATGGCTTCATGGTTTTAATTCCACTCAGTGGCTGGCTGATTACGTCAGCATCTGGCGTACAAACATCATTCTTCGGTTGGTTTTTAGTGCCTCATTTGATTGCGCCGAGCAAAACATTATTTCCTATCTTTGTTGATATTCATAAATGGCTATCTTATGGTTTAATCGGTATTTTGTTCCTGCATAGCAGTGCCGCATTGGTTCATCACTGCTATTATAAAGATAATGTGTTGCGCAGGATGTTTTCATGAAAATAGTTTGGCTAAGTTGTTTATTGTTTTTATCTATGGGTGTAATGGCAGTGCCGCAGTGGGCTATTGTGCCGGACAAAAGCACCTTAAGTTTTTCTGCAACACAAAATAATGCGCCTGCAGAAGCATATTTTGATCAATTCAGCGGGGTTATTAGCTTTTCTCCTGAACAGTTGGCAACTAGCCATGTGCGAATTGTTGTTGATATGGCATCGGTCAGTGCAGACTATGAAGATCTAGTTGTGACATTAAAAATGCCTGAGTGGTTTGATGTGAAGAAATTCCCACAGGCAATTTTCGAATCGTCAACATTTAGTAAAATTAAAGATGATGAATATAAAGCCGTCGGTAAGCTGACTATCCGCGATAAAACTGAGCCGGTTACATTGATGTTTAAGGTGAAAAAAATTGCTGCTAATGAAATGGGTATAAAAGGCCAGGCCACTGTTGAACGACTGCAGTTCGGTGTGGGCCAGGGTGAGTGGGCCAGCACGGATGAAGTTGAAGACGAAGTTAAAATCAACGTTGATATTACAATAAGTAAAAAATAATTTTCTGTATACTACTTAGATTCTAGACTCTGATCTTGTGAAAAGAATAATATAAAGGCCCATCGGGCCTCAAATAACATTTTTTTAATGATGCCGACTCTTCCACTGGGTCCTTCGCTAGAATAATGATCAATGTAGAAAATGAAATTCGAGAGACGCTCATAAGCTCTTGCCAATTAGTACTAATATGGTACTATATTGGCCTATTGAGGAATTACCTATGTTAAGAATCAGTAACTTAGCCGATTATGGCACGGTGGTGATGCATTATCTTTCTGAGCATTCAGGCGAACAGCTGAGTGCGGGCGATATCGCTGCTGCGGTGAGTATCAGTACACCGACAGTGAGCAAAATTTTAAAGCACTTATTAGCAGCAGAATTACTGGTATCACAGCGCGGTGCAAATGGTGGTTACCAGCTAGCAAAAACGCCTGAAGAAATCAGTTTGGCAGATGTGGTTGCAGCTATTGAAGGTATGCCGGCAATGACTCAATGTTGTAGCACGCATAGTGCTTGTTCACTTGAATCAGTGTGTGCGATCAAAGGTAATTGGCAAGTCATCAATCAAATCATCCACAATGCACTAGCAAGTTTTAGTTTAGCTGATTTAAAACAACCGATAATTGCAGGAAATTAGGCGTGTCAGAGAAAGATCAAATAATTGATACCGTGGTTAATAAAACCTATGAGTATGGGTTTGTAACGGATATTGAGTCAGATACAATTGCGCCTGGCTTAAATGAAGATGTGGTTCGGTTAATTTCTGCGAAAAAAAATGAGCCTGAATTTTTATTGCAGTGGCGCTTAAAAGCCTATCGCCACTGGTTAACCATGCAAGAGCCTACTTGGGCGCATGTAAATTTTACGCCAATTAGTTATCAAGATATCAGTTATTTTTCTGCACCCAAATCAAAAGATGATGCGCCAAAAAGTTTGGATGAAGTGGACCCAGCATTATTAGAAACCTATGAAAAACTAGGTATTCCATTGCATGAGCGTGCGCGCTTGGCTGGTGTCGCCGTTGATGCGGTGTTTGATAGTGTATCGGTAGCAACGACATTTAAAGAAAAACTTGGAGAAGCCGGTGTTATCTTTTGTCCATTTTCAGAAGCGGTACATACCCACCCTGAATTAATTGAGCAATATTTAGGTTCAGTAGTGCCTTATAAAGATAATTTCTTTGCGACATTAAACTCAGCAGTTTTTAGTGACGGCTCGTTTGTTTATATTCCCAAGGGTGTGCGTTGCCCTATGGAGTTATCCACGTATTTTCGCATTAATGCGGCAAATACCGGACAGTTTGAGCGCACATTAATTATTGCCGAAGAGGGCAGCTATGTCAGCTATTTGGAAGGCTGTACTGCACCTATGCGTGATGAAAATCAGTTGCATGCTGCGGTGGTGGAATTAGTCGCATTAAAAGATGCGCAAATTAAATATTCAACCGTGCAAAATTGGTATCCGGGTGATGAAAATGGCAAAGGCGGTATTTATAATTTCGTCACTAAGCGTGGAATTTGCCGTGGTGATAACGCCAAAATCTCCTGGACTCAAGTAGAAACGGGTTCTGCAATTACTTGGAAATATCCCAGTGTGATCTTAAAAGGCGACCATTCTGTTGGTGAGTTTTATTCTGTAGCATTAACCAATAATTATCAGCAAGCCGATACGGGCACCAAAATGATTCATTTGGGTAAAAATACCAGCAGCACAATTATTTCTAAAGGAATATCGGCAGGGCATGGGCAAAATAGTTATCGCGGTTTAGTGCGAATAAATCCAGGTGCGGATAATGCGCGGAATTTCACCCAGTGCGATTCATTATTGATCGGCGACAAATGTGGTGCGCATACCTTTCCTTATATTGAAGCGAAGAATAATACCGCGAAAGTTGAACATGAAGCAACCACGTCAAAAATTAGTGAAGATCAATTATTTTATTGCCGTCAACGTGGGATTAGTGAAGAAGATGCAACAGCAATGATCGTCAATGGATTTTGCAAGCAGGTTTTTAAAGAATTGCCAATGGAGTTTGCAGTTGAAGCGCAGAAGTTGATGGAGGTTAGTTTGGAAGGTGCGGTTGGCTAGTGGTTCTTGGTGCGATGCCAATTCGGATCAATGTGCTTCGTGCTTATAGGGGCTGTTATTTTTGTGAAGATAGAGTGCAAAATAGTACAAGCCCCTATACATTTAAACAGGCCCAAAGGGCCGAAATGTTATAGCCCAGGCCGTAAGGCCTGGGGGGAAATCGTCATTGCAGATGATCGAGGCCTACAGGGCCGACATAAGAAAGTTAGAGAAGAGGAAAAGAAATGCTAAAGATAAATAACCTACACACAAGTGTAGAAAATGAAAAACAAGTCCTAAAAGGTTTGAACCTTGAGATTAAGCCCGGCGAAGTACACGCAATTATGGGCCCAAACGGCTCAGGTAAAAGCACCTTAGCAAATGTGCTGGCGGGACGTGATGACTATGCAGTCACGCAAGGCAGCATAAAGTTTAATGGTGTTGACTTATTAGAGCTAGACCCAGAAGATCGAGCAGCAAAAGGGCTATTTTTAGCATTCCAATATCCAGTAGCGATTCCCGGCGTAAACAATATGTATTTTATGCGCACGGCATTAAATTGCATACGTAAAAAAAATGGTGAGACTGAATTAGATGCATTTGATTTTATGGGTTTAATTAAGGAAAAAGTCAAACAGTTGGATATGGATGAAAGTTTTTTGCAGCGCGCATTAAATGATGGATTTTCTGGTGGTGAAAAAAAACGTAATGAAGTGCTACAAATGCTGTTGTTAGAACCCAAATTAGTCGTGTTGGATGAAACTGACTCAGGTCTAGATATCGATGCATTGCAAACAGTTGCTAAAGGCGTGAATACATTGCGTAATGAAAATCGCTCCTTTATTGTAATTACCCATTATCAACGCTTATTAAATTACATAGTGCCAGATTACGTGCATGTATTGGCAGGTGGGAAAATTATTAAATCAGGTGGAAAAGAATTGGCTCAAGAGTTGGAAGAAAAAGGTTATGGTTGGCTCGGTATAAATGACAATGAAAAGGTTACTACATGATAGAGTTAGTTGAACAACAATTAGCGCAAGACTCTACTTATCCTTGGTTGGCTGAGTTTCAGCGCGAGCAAGCTGCAAAGCTAAAAGCAGCAGGATTTCCAAATCGTCACTGGGAAAATTGGAAATATACGAATGTATCTACATTGATTAATGCGCCGTATCAATCAACGGTTGCTGAATTTTCAGCATCATCGGCGTGTTTGACAGAGTATGATTTTATTATACAAGATGGACATTTGGTGAAGTCTCCTAGCGTGATTGATGGAATTGAAATTACCAGCTTCGATGAATTGTCCACTGTGCAGCAGGAGCAAGTTACTAAGCTATTAAAACAACAGCAAGCGGACAAACAACCCTTTGTACAACTCAATACTGCCTTATTGCATTCAGGGCTATTTATCCAGGTAAGTAAAAACATTCAGCATGCAAAACCCCTGCGTATTTTTTATACTCACTCTCAAGATAACTTTATGTTAAATTGGTGTAACTTGGTGTTTTTGGAAGAGGGCAGTCAGCTAATCCTGCATGAAGAGTTTTGTTCTGAAGATGATTTCACTTATTTTAATAATGTGGTGAACTATTTTGATTTAGCTAAACATGCGCAAATGACCTATTATAAAGTGCAACACGAGTCACTGAAAGCGCAACATATTGCGCATACTCAAGTTCATCAAGCAGGAAGTAGTCAGTTTCATGCAGCTAATTTTTCATTAGGCGCAAAGTTAGCGCGCGATGATTTAATTGTAAATTTCGCAGGTGAGCATGCGTCTTGTGTGTTAGACGGGCTTTATTTGCCTGAGCGTGGTTGCCATATTGATCATCATACGTTGGTGAATCACGACGTTGCTAACTGTCGTAGTGAGGAATTATATAAGGGTATTTTGCAAGCTAAATCCAATGCGGTCTTTAATGGCAAGGTGGTTGTGAAGAAAGATGCACAAAAAAGCGAAGCACACCAAACGAATCATAATTTACTATTGGCACAAACGGCAGAAGTTAATACGAAACCCGAGTTAGAAATTTATGCCGATGATGTGATTTGCTCACATGGTGCAACTGTTGGGCAGCTTGATCAAGAGGCGTTATTCTATTTGCGTTCGCGCGGTATTGATTATACTAAAGCTCAGCAACTATTAACTGAAGCCTTTGCTATGGATGTAATTGAGCGAATTACTGAACCTGTTGTTAAACAGCTGGTACAAGATGAGTTAAGCATGCGTTGGCGCGAGGACGGTAAAAATGAATTATGACGTGAATAAAATTCGTGAAGATTTTCCGATCTTGCAACAGCAGGTTCACAGAAAGCCTCTGGTTTATTTGGATAATGGCGCAACAACGCAAAAGCCACGACAAGTTATCAATGCCATTGAGCAATATTATCAATCTGAAAATGCCAATATTCATCGTGGAATTTATTATCTGAGCGAGTTGGCTACGCAGCGTTATGAGGCTGTGCGTGATCAAGTGCAGCATTATTTAAATGCCGCTAGTCGTGAACAAATTATCTTTACCAGTGGTACGACAGCAGCGATCAATTTGGTCGCTCAATCATATGCTAGAAATGCACTACAAGCTGGTGATGAATTGATTATTTCAGCCATGGAGCATCATGCAAATATTGTGCCATGGCAAATAGTTTGTGAGCAAACGGGTGCAACGCTGAAAGTTATCCCGATTCATGATAATGGTGAGCTAGATATGACTGCGTTGCAAAAAATGCTGTCAACTAAGACGAAATTTCTTGCCATAACCCATGTGTCGAATGTATTGGGTACAATAAATCCAGTCAAGAAAATCACTGCGATGGCTCATGAATTTAATGTGCCGGTCTTGTTGGATGGCGCACAAGCGGTGCAGCATTTTTCTGTTGATGTGCAAGATTTGGGTTGTGATTTTTATGTGTTTTCAGCGCATAAATTATACGGGCCGACCGGTGTTGGTGTGTTATATGGCAAGAAGTCGTTGTTAGAGGAGATGCCCCCCTATCAAACTGGCGGTGATATGATTCACACGGTAAGCTTTGAGAAAACTACATTTGCTGGATTGCCAAATAAATTTGAAGCAGGCACACCCAATATTGCTGGCGTTGTGGGTTTAGGTGAAGCTTTAACGTATGTTTCTACTGTCGGTTTGCCAAACATTGAGCAGCATGAGAAGAACTTACTAACAGCAGCGACTGAACGGCTTAATGATATTGCTGGGCTACGTATTATTGGCACTGCAGCAGAAAAAAGCGGTGTGATCTCTTTTGTATTAAATGATATTCACCCACATGATATTGCCACAATTTTAGATAGTGAAGGCGTGGCCATTCGCGCAGGTCATCATTGCGCGATGCCATTAATGACACGTTTTAATGTACCTGCTACTGCGCGTGCTTCGTTTGGACTTTATAATACCCACCAAGAAATTGAACAGTTAGCCGTTGCATTAGATAAAACACAAAAGGTATTTGCCTAATGTCTGATTTGAACGAGCTTTATCAGCAACTGATTATTGATCACGGTCGTCATCCGCGCAATTTTACTGTGTTGGCAAATGCGACTCATCAGCTTGAAGGTTATAATCCACTATGCGGTGACAAGCTAATTGTGTTTATTCGTCATGACAATAATGCTGTTGAAGATATTAGCTTTCAAGGCTCAGGTTGTGCGATATCCGTTGCGTCTGCCTCTTTAATGACAGAAGCAATCAAAGGTAAATCTGTTGCGGAAGTAACGGAAATCTTCAATGATTTTCATCATTTAGTAACGAGTAGTGGTGAGTCGAACACTGAAAAATTGGGTAAATTATCAGCTCTTGGTGGTGTTGCTGAGTACCCAATGCGAGTTAAATGCGCGACCCTTTGTTGGCACACAATGTTAGGTGCAATAAATAGTGCGCAAGCACCTGCAAGCACAGAGTAGTGGAGTAGAGAAAATGATTACGTTTACACAAGCTGCAATAAAACATATCCAGGATTATTTGGCGCAAGATGTAGAAGCTAAAGCATTTCGCCTATCATTTAAAAAAACTGGCTGCACCGGTTATGCGTATGTACCCGAGTTGGTTGTGGCAGGTCAGGTGGACGATGAGCATTTTGTGACAGATGAAGGGATGGACGTTTATCTTGATACAAAATATATAGAGCACTTGCAAGGTACTGAAATTGATTATGTTGAAAAAAGTTTTGGTCAATCACAGTTAGTGTTTAAAAACCCGAATGTGGAGAGTGAGTGTGGCTGTGGTGAGAGTGTTAATTTTAAAGATGATGAGTAGAGCTGGCTGTAGTACTACATCCTTTGTTTTGGGAGAGAGAAAATGAATCAATTCGAAATGATATTATTAAGAAAAAATGTGCAAGCCACATTAATTCCATCGGGTGCAAATATAGAATTACAGGAAGGCACTGAGGTGACAATCACCCAAGACTTGGGTGGGAGTTTTACTGTCAATGTCTATGGCAATTTAGCACGTATAGAAGGTAAAGACGGTGAAGCCTTGGGTAAAGAGCCAAGAGAACCTCTGGCAGAAATTGATTTAGAAAACACCCCGCTAGAAGAGATCATCGAATATCAATTAAAAACGTGTTATGACCCCGAAATTCCAGTCAATATTATGGATCTCGGTTTGATTTACGATTGCCAATTAATACCTCTCGGCAAAGGTGAGCACAATGTCAAAATACAAATGACATTAACCGCAGCGGGTTGCGGCATGGGTCCCGTATTAGCCGATGATGTGAAATATAAATTAGAATTAATTCCCAGTATAAAACAAGCTGATGTGGAATTAGTCTTTGACCCGCCCTGGGATCAATCAAGAATATCCGATGCTGCAAAATTGGCCTTAGGGATTATTTGAGGCTTCTGTTTATCAATTTACCAGCTGAACTTGTTTAGGTGGTACTTAGCAAGAATGATCAAGCACGAGTAAAATAAAATCATTATCCTTGTTTACGTAAATTAAACGAAACGTTTGGAATGAGATACGTATGACTTATCAACAAAGAGTACAAGCTGTTATTGATTATATCGGACAGCATTTGGATGATGATTTAACGCTTGAACAATTAAGCGATATTTCATGCTTTTCAAAATTTCATTTTCATCGTTTGTTTACTGCTTTAACGGGATTGTCTTTGCAGCAATACATCAAATGGCTGCGTTTAAAACGCGCTGCCCATCAGCTGATTGTTAACAAAGATCAATCCATTATTAATATTGCAATGAATGCTGGTTTTGAATCTCATGAAGCCTTCAGTCGGGCCTTTAAAAAAACGTGTGGGGATAGCCCCAGTGGTTTTAGGCGCAACTTGAATTGGTCTGTTTGGGAAAAGCCACCGTATTTATTGCCAAAACAAGGTGAAACAAAAATGAACGTAGAGATAAAAGATATCGAGAAAATAAGATTAGCTGTGATTGAACACAAAGGTGACCCAAATAAAGTGGGTGAGAGTGTGAGTAAATTGATTGCATGGGCGAAAGCTCAGACGGCTAATCTTAAACCGAGTGCAGGCGAAGCATTTGCTATTGCACATAATGATCCTAAGGTGGTATCAGCGGCTGAGTTTCGATTTGATCTTGGGATTAAAATTCCAGAAAATTTGAAACTGAGTGGTGAGGTCGTTGAAAAACAATTACCGGCAGGTCGTTATGCGACTGTGATGCATAAAGGTTCTCGTGATAATATAGATAAAACAATTTATCCATTTTATAGAGAGTGGGTGCCGAATTCTGGTCAAGAGTTAGGTGATTTACCCTGTGTGTTTTGTTATTACAATTTTGATCATGAGGTGGCAGAGACAGAATTGTTGACGGAATGTCGGTTTTTATTAAAATAGCCGCAGTGAAAGGGCGGGCAAAATCATTATTATTAAGGCCCATCGGGCCGAACTGTTAAAGCCCAGGGTGCAAACCCTGGGTTTGGATTTTGACGTTGATTTGAGGCCTGTAAGGTCGACATATGATGTTATGCCGGCCATGCAGGCCTCAAATAAAAGGAGGTATTTTCTACCCAGGGTTTGCACCCTGGGCTTTAACAGTTCGGCCCGATGGGCCTTTGTGTCAATTTTATTATAAGCTCATTCGCTGGAGTGACAATTTAGGTGGAAAAACCTATTTCTAGAGGCACTCTTAAATTGTAACAGCAGCTTTAGCTTTGGTTTTGTTATATTTATCCAAAGCAACCATAACCTGGTCTTGCTCATAACGAGGCAGGTTCTTCTGTTTACCAGCAAAGGTAATTTTACGGCCAGTGGTTTTACTCAATTTACCAATTTGAGCAATCGGTTCACCATCGAGTTTATCGAGTATGGTTTGAGTGGCACTACTTCGGCAGACAATCAATAAGCTACCTGATGCTAATAAGCCGAGCGGGTCAAATTCAAATAATTCTGCCAATTGTTTTGTTTCAGGTAATAGTGGAATACTATCGCCATCTATGCGTAAGCCACAACTAGCCGCATCAGCAAGTTCATGCAATGCGGTTGCAATGCCACCTTCAGTTGGGTCATGTAATGCAACAAGGCCTTCTTGAGGAACCAGTTTCTCAACACATGACCAAACACAAATGCCTGGGTCGTCGATATATTGTTGCATCCGAGTCACGGTTTTTTTGCCAAACTCGGCAATTAACATGTCTTCACATTCATTAGCCAATAATGCTGTGCCTTCGATTGCACCTTTTTGCCATAACAAAATATCATCATCGGCGCGACCATTGCTCGGATTTAATAAGGTATTGGAGATCGCTTCACCAATCATTTGCCCAACAATGATGGGTTGATTAACAGCCGAAGTGACTTCAGTGTGTCCGCCAATAGCATGAATGCCATATCTATTAAGAGCGATGACTAAATGTTTCCATATCTCACGCAGTTGTTTTTCTGTTGTGCCTTGAGGCAGCAATATTGAGCCTGAATACCAAAGCGGACGGCAGCCAAGGCAAGCGACGTCATTGATATTCACAGCTACGCTATAAATAGCAATGCGCTCAGATGCGAGGGTGATAGGATCTGTGCTAATGGCCATCAGTGAGTTGCCAATCGTGATACCGGCGGCGTCGCGGCCAATACCTGGCGGTATAATCAAGTTATGGTCTTGTACAGGGAGCTGATCGATTAGCTCAGTGAGTAAGGTTGGGTTGACTTTTCCTAATGGTAATGGTGTGTTCATTATCATCTCCGTGTGGTTAAAGCTGGGCGTATGTTCGTTTATGAGAACATGCTACGGGAATTTAGCCCTTTTGGCTATGACGTATTGTACTAATACCCATCATGGTAAACCAGGATGAATTCTGAGGGGGGAGCAGATACAGTGCGGTTTCGGTTTAGCGCTTGCTTATGCAGCAATCTTTTTCAAGCTGGCATTCAAACGGCTTTTAATCCTAGCGGCCTTATTCTTATGGAAAATGCCTTTTGGTACCATTTTGTCGATTTCTTTTAGTGCAATAATGACAGCTGTTTTAGCTTCATCCTGTTTGCCTGCTTCAATCGCTTTACGCGCGTTTTTGATGAAGGTATTCGCACGTGAGCGCAGCATAGTATTGCCGGCGCGGCATTTGACTGCTTGACGAGCGCGTTTTTTCGCTGATTTAAGATTTGCCACTTTCTGGTCTCCAAACAAGATTTTAGGGGCGCAACAGTACCTTTTTGTGTACAATTTGTCAAGTTTATTAACCACATCCAAGGACACAGAGCGCATGGCGCGTAGCTTATTTCAATCCACACGCTTGGTATCAGCCAATACGTTCTTGTCGCGTATCCTAGGATTTGCCCGGGATATGGTCTTGGCGCAGTTGTTTGGCGCCACAGCAGGCTTCGACGCCTTCTTGGTGGCGTTTAAGATCCCTAACTTCATGCGCCGTCTGTTTGCAGAAGGGGCCTTTGCACAAGCCTTTGTGCCAGTGTTGGCAGAGTATCAACAGACTAAAAGTGAGGCAGAAGCACGTGATTTTGTGGCGCGCATGTTGGGCAGTTTAGCCGCTATCTTATTTGTGGTTACCTTAGTCGCGGTGATCGCCACACCCTTGTTGATCATGATTTTTGCCCCTGGATTTATTGATGAGCCAACGCGTTTCAAGCTCTCCAGTGAAATGTTGCGCATTACCTTTCCTTATTTAATGCTGATATCGTTGACCGCATTTGCCGGTGCTGTGCTTAACTGCTATGGGCGATTCGGTATTCCCGCATTCACGCCTGTGCTACTGAATTTGGCCATGATAGGCAGCGCCATCTATTTATCACCGTATTTTGCAGAGCCAATTATTGCGGTCGCGTGGGGCGTTTTTATTGGTGGTATTTTGCAATTATTGCTGCAACTGCCGTTTCTACGGCGCATTAATATGTTGCCATTGCCGCGTATTTCACTGCGTCATCCCGGTGTGCGGCGCGTGTTAAAGTTGATGATTCCAGCACTGTTTGGTGTCTCGGTGGCGCAGATCAGCTTGTTGATCGATACCATCTTTGCTTCCTATCTGCCGACGGGCAGTATCTCATGGTTGTATTACTCAGTACGTTTAGCCTATTTTCCGCTGGGTGTTTTTGGGGTGGCATTGGCGACGGTGGTGTTACCGCACTTGTCGCGCAAACATGCTGCAAAATCAGGCGATGAATTTTCCGTCACTATTGATTGGGCGCTTAGATCCGTGTTCGTCATTGGCATTCCTTCCGCTGTTGGCTTAGCCTTGTTGTCAGGTCCTTTACTCACAACTTTATTTGAATACGGAAAATTTCACACCCATGATGTCATCATGTCGAGCCAAAGTTTAATTGCTTATGCACTGGGTTTACCCGCATTTATGTTAATCAAGATACTTGCCTCAGGTTTTTATTCACAGCAAAACATTAAAACGCCGGTTAAAATAGCTGCGGTTGCGGTGACGGCCAATATTGTATTGAATTTCGCGTTGATTTTCCCACTTGCACATGCAGGTTTAGCTTTAGCGACTTCGCTGTCGTCGTTAATTAATGCAGGACTATTATATTATTATTTATATCGACGTGGTGTCTTTCAACCACAGCCAGGTTGGGGGCGCTATTGTTTACAATTAATCATGGCTAACAGTGTGATGGCGGCCGTCATTATTTGGTTTGCACCTAAACTTCCCGTATGGTTCAGCATGGATTGGCGTAGTCGCGGTCTTCATTTAGCCGCATTAATTTTAGGTGCGATCATTGCCTATTTTATTACGCTGCGAATAAGCGGCCTGCGCCTTAAACAGTTTAAGGCGCCAGCCACTAGTCTATAAGCTATTTGCCTTTGTTGAAAAAGCAACCGAGCTTATACAGTGCTGCTAAGCCAACGGCAATATAGACAATTTTGGTCAGTACTGTCGCACTACCAAACACCGCGTAAATCACGTTATAGTCAAACGTACCAACTATACCCATGTTTAAGCCACCGATGATTAATAGTATGCTTGCAACATAACATAATGTGCCACCTTTCATGATATACCTCCTATACTTGCTAATTCCTATCTATAAGTATATGAAATTTAAACGAAATAATCTCTTACGTAGGCGTGTTCTTGCTAAAAAACTACAATTTATAAGTAATAATTGCTACAAATAAACATATTCTTGCTGCTTGTAATTATCCAAGCGCAGGGTATGATCTAGGTCAGGACTCAATTAATCGATAGGCAGTTTGATCATGCAATTAATTCGTGGAATTTATAATGTAAAGCCAGATCAAGGTGGCTGCGTTGCAACGATTGGTAATTTTGATGGTCTACATCTAGGGCATTTAGCCTTATTAGATAATTTGAAAAAAACATCTGCACAGTTAGGCTTGCCTAGTTTGGTGATTACATTTGAACCTCAGCCAAATGAATTTTTTTGCCATGGTGATGCTCCATCGCGGTTAATGACCTTTCGGGGAAAATTGCGCAGACTTAAGCAATTAGGTATTGATCGCGTCTTGTGTTTACGCTTTGATAAAGCATTGGCAACGATGTCAGCTGAAGATTTTGTTACTGAAATACTGGTTGGTCGTTTAAATATAAAATACGTGGTTATTGGTGATGATTTTCGTTTCGGCGCAAAACGTGCGGGCGATATTGACTTATTAACTCTATTGGGCCAACAGCATGGATTTACAGCAAATGCGATGAGCACGTTTGAAGTTGAAGGTAAGCGAGTCAGTAGTACCCGAGTGCGAGAGGCTTTAAATAAAGGTGAATTGGCTCAAGCCAAGCAATTACTTGGACAAAATTATGGCATGCCAGGTCGTGTGGCTCATGGTGATAAACGAGGGCGATTGATTGGTTTTCCAACCGCTAATATTTTTCTGCACCGCCATGCAGTTCCCATACACGGTGTTTATGCCGTCATTGTGCATGATTTAGAAGCTCAACCTATTTATGGTGTGGCAAATGTGGGCAATCGACCAACAGTCGGTGGTACGCGCGATCTATTAGAAATTCATTTGTTTGATTTTAATCGTGAGATTTATGGCGAACATCTGTATGCAGAATTCCACCATAAATTGCGTGACGAAAAAAAATTCGATTCATTTGAACTCTTAAAACAGCAACTATTTAAAGATGCAGAAAATGCAAAAGTATTTTTTGCCAGCACAAGTCACACTTTTTAATCGTAAAGATCCCATACATCAACATTGGGGATAATTCCAAATTTAGGTGCTTTAGCAATGAGATTTGGTTTTGGTAACTTGCATTTGCCAGAGCGATAATTGCAGCCTGTGTAGTGTTTTACTTGGCCTGGTGCAGCATGGCGTTTAACTTGGCCAGGTGGCACTGTACAGCTGGTGAGAACTAGGCAGGCACATGCCGCCACAGTTAAAGATAAAATCCGTATCATGTCTAATTCCTTCCTTGGTTAATTAAGACGCAGGCATTGTATTCGGATCTTGCGGCTTATGCAACCAGGTGATGGCAATCAGTGTTATCAGAGCACTCAGAAAAATGGGTAAGAACAGCATGTTTGGATTAGTATTGACTGTAATGATGGCTGTGGCAACTAAGGGTGCGGTACCACCAAATATCGCGAGGCCAATATTATAGGTCAATGATACGCCTGAGGAGCGAACTTGGGTTGTGAACAAATTCGCAAGATAGGCAGCAGATGGGCCAACATAAGCTGCAGTGCAAGTTGTTAATAGAGTCAGTGCAATGCTGATTAAGACTAAATTCTGGGTGTTGATTAAATAAAGCATTGGGTAAGCCAAAACCAGTAACCCAGTAGTTCCAAATATCATCAACCGTCGAGAGCCGTATTTATCACTTAACCAGCCAAATACTAAACATAAGATGACCATCAACACCATGCTTGCAGTGCTTGTCCAGAGTGCGGTTGCGGCGGGAATTTGTATCCATTTTTCTAGATAAGTTGGCATAAAAATAAATAAATCATAAATCGAAACAGCGCCGACACAAATGACTGCGATGCCACGTAAGAGGGTAGGCCAATGCATGGTTAATGTCGTCTTTAAGGGATTGCTTAAGTGTGTTGTGCTATTTTTAAATGCAGGTGTTTCACTGATCGCATATCGCAAATAAAGACCAAACGCGACAATAAAAATACCGATTAAATAAGGTAAGCGCCAACCCCAACTCATCATTTGTTCTGAGCTTAATGTGGTTTCCAAAATCGCAACGACAGCAGCAGCTAATAAAGTTCCAGTAAAACTAGAGGCAAATGTTGCGCTGCCAAAAAATCCTGGGCGATTATTGCCGTGTTCCACTAAAAATATCATCGCACCAGGCGTTTCTCCGCCAACAGCAATACCTTGTATTAAGCGCAAAACCAATAAAGCCAATGGCGCAATAATACCAATTTGCTGATAGGTTGGCAGCAAGCCTAATAGCAAAGTCGGCAGCGCCATAAAGATAATGCTACGAATTAAGACAATCTTGCGCCCACGTCGGTCACCCAGTGGGCCAAATATCAGTGCGCCAAGAGGGCGAGTTAAAAAGCCAGCAGCAAATACGCCAAAGGCGGCAAGTAATCCTGCTGTGCGACTTTCAGTTGGAAAAAACAGAGGTGCTATTGTTGCAGCTAAAAATCCGTATATGGTAAATTCATACCATTCCAAGATATTGCCAATCATACCAGCGGCGAGATGTTTAGCGGATTGATTCATTGCCATATTAGAGGGCTTGTAAAAGCCGTTGGTTTTCCTCAGGTAAACCTATGCTGATGCGTAAATGGTTAGGCATTTGATAGCTTTCTAAAGGGCGAACAATTATGCCCTGCTTAAGTAGTGTTTCAAATAGGGTATTTGCCGGTCGTTGAATATCAATCGTAATGAAATTTCCAGCGGGTGGTAAGTAGGGAATGCCGAGCTTGGTTAAACCTTCGGTGAGTTGTTGCATGCCTTGTTGATTATTATTAAGTCCTTGCTGTACATAGTCATGATCATCTAATGCCGCACAGGCGGCAGTTAGCGCTAAAGAGTTAACATTAAATGGCTGACGCACACGGTTTAGTAAATCAGAAATTTCTGGACTAGAAACACTGTAGCCAAGGCGTAACCCGGCAAGGCCATATATTTTTGAAAAGGTGCGAGTAACGATCAGGTTTGGAAATTCATTTACCCATGAAATAGTGCTTTCATAATCAGGCTCGGCTAGCATATATTCATGATAGGCTTCATCAATTAGAATAATGACATTGTCAGGTACGGTTTTAATAAATAAACGCAACTGATTTTTATCTATCCATGTACCAGTTGGATTATTGGGATTTGGAATAAAAATTAATTTAGTTTGATCGTTTATTAACTGCAGTGTTTCATTCAGGCCGTGACCGAAATTTTTTGTTGGGGCACAAATGCCAGTGGCTCCGGCTACCTTAATGGCAATTGAATAAACCACAAAAGCATGTTGAGTATAAATCGCATTATCAGTCGGTGTTAAAAAGGCTTGTGCAGCTAGAACCAATACGTCATTAGAGCCATTACCTAGGGTGATTTGATCGGATTTAATGGATAGCTTGTTGGCGAGTTTTTGTTTAAGTTCAAAACCATTGCCGTCAGGGTAGCGTGATAAGTCTTCCAGATCACTCTTAATTGCGGCTATTGCTTTGGGGCTAGGTCCTAAGGGATTTTCGTTGCTGGCTAATTTAATAATATCGGTGATGCCATATTCGCGTCGTAATTCAGCGATGGGCTTGCCCGGTTGATATGGGTTTAAGTCGGCAATATTTGGGTTGGCGATAGCCAAAGTGTCACAGCTCATGATAATAAATCCTCACGTCGTTGTTTTGCCTGTGCGATGATTTCCAGGAGTTTTTTATTATCATCATTGGCTAATGCTTGGCGAAAGGCCAAGAGTGTTGTTTCAAATTCTGCTATTTTATCTGTAATAGCTGCTTTATTTGCAAGGCAAATATCTGCCCACATCGTTGGGTCAGCGCTAGCGATTCGAGTGAAGTCTTTGAAACCACCACCTATGCCTGCTAATAAATCATCGTGAGAAAACTCGTTGGACATTGAGTTCATGAATGCGATAGCAAGTATATGCGGTAAATGGCTGGTAAAAGCCACAAGTTGATCATGTTTCTCAGCTGGCATTGTAATCACCTTGGCGTGTATTTTCTGCCAGAATTGGCGTAGTTTTTCCAACGACTCTTGTTTGGTTTTATCCGTTGGCGTCAGAATGATGGTTTTATCAAAATATAACTCTGCGTTGGCGGCAGTCAAGCCGGATTTTTCTGAACCTGCCATCGGGTGGCCCGGTACAAATTGAGAGTAAGCATGCTTGAGCTGATCTTTTGCAGCACTAATTACGGAGAGTTTGCAGCTCCCCATGTCAGAAATCACAGCGTGTGCGGAACAATGATTTGCTATTTCAGAAAATATATTTTTGCTCGTATTAACAGGTGTCGCCAACATAATAAGATCAGCGTGTTGAGCAGCTTTTGCTGGTGACGTTGCTGCATGATCAATGACAGCATCAGCTAATGACTGCTTGAGTGTGTGTTGGTTGAGATCAAACGCAATGATTGATTTACATGCATTGTATTTTTTTGCCGCTTTTGCCAAAGAGCCGCCCATCAACCCTAATCCAATAATGGCCAATTGATTTATCATGATGCAGCTTTTGGGTAAGAGCCAAGAATACGTAATTGGCTATGATATTCTTCGAGTTCACGCAGCGCTTGTTGAATGTGTTGATCTGCGTGGTGGCCTTCAATTTCGATAAAAAATATATAACTCCATTTTTCTTCACCCGTTGGGCGTGAGGTGGGGAGAGTAATATTGACATTATGATTGGCAAATGGCTGCGCGATTCTTAATATGGCGCCTGGAATATTGGAGGTCCAGATTAATAATGATGTCTTGTCATCACCACTGGCGGTACAGTCGTTTTCCCCAATAATTAAAAATCGTGTCGTGTTATCAGGATTATCTTCTATGTTTTTATGTAATATTTTAAGTCCATATTGCTCTGCAGCTTGTTGTCCTGCAATTGCTGCAGCGCCGGCTTCTTGTTTTGCTTTTTGTGCGGCTGTAGCATTACTTGCTACGGGGATACTTTCAATATTTGCAAAGTTATCACCGAGCCATTTTCTTGCCTGTCCCAGTGGTTGTGGGTGAGAATAAATTCGTTCAATGGGTGTTTTGTCGCCAGGGTCGACTAATACATGGAGATGAATGGGCAGCATCACTTCACCGCAAATTTTTACCTTACGATTAATGAGTGAATCCAAAGTGGCATTAACCACGCCTTCCGTTGAATTTTCAATCGGCACGATGCCAAAATCGACTTGATCTGACTCAACTAACTGAAACACGCCATCTATATTTTTAGTGCTAATAAAAGTAGTGCTTGGGCCAAAATGATTTAAGGCAGCCGTTTGCGAAAATGTGCCTAAAGGACCTAAAAAAGCAACGCGAGTATCAACTTGTGTTTGCTCAGGCATGTTGTTTGGCTTTATTTCGTAGTTGAACAGCTTTAGCTAATTGCTCTAAGACTGGCTTGGTGTCGTCCCAGGCTAAGCATGCATCGGTAATGCTCTGGCCATAGTTTGCAGCATTGCCATCGACGAGTTTTTGATTGCCAGCAACTAAATTGCTTTCGATCATCACACCACAAATATTATGACTGCCGGATTTAAGTTGCTCTGCAATATCAGTAGCAACTTCTGCTTGGCGGTTATGATCTTTGCGGCTATTGCCATGGCTACAATCGACCATTATTTTTTGAGTTAACTTGGCTTTGTTGAGTAAGTTGGTTGCGGCAGTGATGTGTTCGGCCGAGAAATTAGGGCCATCAGATGAACCGCGTAAAATGACGTGGCAGTCTTTGTTGCCGCCCGTGCTGACAATGGCAGGAATACCTTGTTTGGTTACACCTAAAAATCGATGCGGTTTGCAGGCAGCACCGATAGCATCAACGGCAATTTGCACATTACCGGTCGTGCCATTTTTAAAGCCGACGGGCATGGATAAACCGGACGCTAATTCGCGATGAATTTGACTTTCTGTGGTGCGTGCACCAATCGCGCCCCAAGCAATTAAATCACTAATAAACTGTGGAATAATTGTGTCGAGAAATTCTGTTCCTGCAGGTAGACCGCTTGCATTAATATCTAATAATAATTGGCGAGCCAAGCGTAAACCTTGATTCACTTTAAAACTACCGTCGAGATTGGGATCATTAATTAATCCTTTCCAGCCTACAGTCGTGCGAGGTTTTTCGAAATAAACGCGCATAATAATTAATAAATCGTTGTTTAAGCGTTTTGCTTCGGCTTGAAGCTTAACGGCATATTCTTTTGCTGCAATAGGGTCGTGGATTGAACAAGGACCGACGATCACGATCATGCGTTGATCTTTCCCTTGGATTATATCTGCGGCTTGGCGTCGTGCATTAGCCACAGTTTCTATAACTTGATTATTACTTGGCAGTTCTTCTAATAATATGGCGGGTGAGATAAGCGGTTTTAAACTTTGAATATTAAGGTCGTCATTATCATTGAACATAGTCGCGCCCTGGTTGATTAAATCTGGGTGAGAAACTACCATAAAAATGTTTACTTAGCCACGCGTTTGCGTACCGCATTAGCTAATCGCTCGAGCACAGTGACCGTGTCATCCCAAGCTAGGCAGGCGTCGGTAATGCTTTGCCCATAATTGAGTGCGGAGCCATTGACCAGCTTTTGGTTACCGGCTTGTAAATTCGATTCAATCATTACGCCACACAGAGATTGGTCACCGCTTTCGATTTGCTCGGCAAGGTTTGCAGCGACTAACGGTTGGCGGGTGTGGTCTTTTTGGCTATTGCCATGGCTACAATCAACCATAATTCGATTCTTCACTCCGGCTTTTGCAAGAAGATCCGCACTTTGTTTAACGTGGGATTGATCGAAGTTAGGTCCTTGATTGGAACCACGTAGAATCACATGGCAGTCATTATTCCCCGTGGTGCTCACAATCGCAGAAATGCCTTGCTTGGTGACGGATAAAAAGCGATGGCTATGGAGCGCAGCACCAATGGCGTCAACAGCAATTTGTACATCGCCAGTGGTACCATTTTTGAAGCCAACCGGCATTGATAAACCCGAAGCCAGTTCGCGATGCACCTGGCTTTCTGTGGTCCGCGCGCCAATGGCACCCCAAGAGATTAAGTCACTGATAAACTGCGGAATGATAGTGTCAAGAAACTCAGTGCCAGCTGGAAGTCCAAGCGCATTCACATCCAGCAATAATTGCCGGGCTAAATGCAGACCTTTATTGATGTTAAAACTATTGTCGAGATCAGGGTCGTTGATCAGGCCTTTCCAGCCAACAGTAGTGCGTGGCTTTTCAAAATACACACGCATGACGATGAGTAAGTCATCTGCAAACTGCTTACGTGCTTCATTGAGTTTATTCGCATACTCCATCGCCGCAATTGGATCATGAATCGAGCAGGGGCCCACAACGGCAACTAAGCGATGATCCTTACCTTGGACGATTTTAGAAATACCTTGGCGCGCATCAGCGACTGTTTGGCTGACATTGTTATCAGCCGGCAGCTCTTCCATCAAGATTGCGGGAGAAACTAAAGGATTAAGGGCTTGGATTCGCAAGTCATCGTTAACGTAAAACATGAAAGTCTCCTGGCTAGGTTTTAATGCGCAAAGTCAGGAACTTAACATAGCACTGATGCGCGATCAACGTTATAATCCTTGGTCCTTCACCACATTATAGAGTGAATTAACTCATGGCCGACTACAAAGAAACATTAAATCTACCAAAAACCGATTTCCCAATGCGGGCAAATTTGGCTAATCGTGAACCTGAGCTATTGCGCTTTTGGGATGAGAAAAAGATATATCAAAAAATCCGCAAAGAATTTGCTGGCCGCGAGAAATTTATTTTGCATGATGGCCCACCGTATGCCAATGGTCATATTCACCTCGGTCATGCATTAAATAAAACATTAAAAGACATTGTGGTTAAATCAAAAAGCTTGTCGGGTTTTGATTCACCTTATGTGCCGGGTTGGGACTGTCATGGTTTGCCAATCGAATTAAATGTGGAAAAAAAGCATGGAAAAGCCGGCGAAAAAATTTCAGCAAAAGAGTTTCGTAAAATTTGTCGCGAATATGCGCGGTCACAAATGGAAATTCAACGTGAAGAATTTAAACGGTTAGCTGTGTTAGGTGATTGGGATAATCCTTATATGACTATGGATTATCAAATCGAAGCAGATATTGTGCGCGCATTGGCAACAACCATTCAGAATGGGCATCTATTACGCGGTAGCAAGCCGGTGCATTGGTGTGTCGCTTGTGGCTCGGCTTTGGCTGAAGCAGAAGTGGAATATCAAGATAAAATGTCGCCGGCAATCGATGTGGCATTTGCCGTCATTGATCAGAAAGAATTATTAGCGCGATTTGAAAAACCCGCAGCGCCAGTCAATAAAATCATCGTGCCCATTTGGACAACCACACCTTGGACCTTGCTTGCTAACCAAGCCGTTGCTCTGCATCCTGATATTGAATATTTATTAGTTGTACATGAAAAGAATGCGTTAATTATAGCGTCAAGCTTGGTTGATGTTGTGATGGAACGATTGGACATCAGCGATTTCCAAATTCTTGGTGCTGCTCGTGGTGAAAGTTTAGAAGGCTTATTTTTGCAGCATCCATTTTTAGACCGGCAAGTGCCTGTGGTGCTCGGTGATCATGTGACGGTTGATACGGGAACGGGCGCCGTACACACGGCACCGGCGCATGGTCAAGATGATTATGTGGTGTGCACGCGCTATGGCATTAATTTAGATAACCCCGTGATGGCAAATGGATGCTTTCGCGACGACACGCCTTTTTTTGCCGGGCTTCATGTCTATAAAGCCAATGAACCGATTATTGCTAAATTAGAAGAACTAGGTGCCTTGTTACACGCAGAAAAACTAGAGCATAGTTACCCACATTGTTGGCGTCATAAAACACCCTTAATTTTTCGCGCGACACCGCAGTGGTTTATTAGCATGGAACAACAGGGGCTTCGTACCGAGGCATTAAAAGCCATAGATGAAATCAGTTGGCTGCCAGAATGGGGGCATGCGCGCATGGCAGATATGGTTGTCCAACGTCCTGATTGGTGTATTTCACGCCAACGGACCTGGGGTACACCGCTAACCTTATTTGTGCATAAAGAAACAGATGAGCTGCATCCAGACACGCCACGTTTAATGGAAGAGGTGGCAAAACTTGTCGAAAAATCAGGGGTAGAAGCTTGGTATGACTTGGAAATTGAAAGCGTGTTAGGCGAGGATGCAAAGGATTATTGCAAAGTAACCGATATTTTAGATGTCTGGTTTGACTCTGGTGTCACTCACGCCAGTGTGTTAGCTAAACGCCTAGAATTACAGCGGCCAGCCGATTTATATTTGGAAGGTTCCGATCAATACCGTGGTTGGTTCCAATCCTCTTTATTAACCGGATTGACAACGAAAAATATGTCACCTTATCGCGCGATTGTGACCCATGGTTACACGGTGGATTCCAAAGGGCATAAAATGTCAAAATCGTTGGGCAATGTGATTGCGCCAGAGAAAATTTGGAAAACGCTGGGGGCAGATATCATCCGGCTGTGGGTAGCGTCAATTGATTATAAAGCTGAAGCGACAGTGTCAGATGAAATATTTAAACGCACATCAGATGCCTACAGGCGCATCAGAAATACCGCGCGTTTTTTATTATCAAATTTATTTGATTTTAATCCAGAACAGCATTTAATGAAATTTGATGACATGTTGGCATTGGATCGCTGGGCGGTAGACAGAACCCGTTTATTACAAGCGGAAATCATTAAAGCTTATGATGACTATTCATTCCATCAGGTCAGCAAAAAAATTCATCACTTTTGCTCGATAGAAATGGGCAGCTTTTATTTGGATATAATTAAAGATCGTCAATACACCATGCAATCAGATTCTAAAGCACGTCGTTCTGCACAAACAGCGATGTATTATATTTTAGAATCGTTGGTTCGTTGGTTAGCACCAATTATATCATTTACCGCTGAAGAAATTTGGCAACATATTCCGTGGCGTAAGCAAGAAAGTGTGTTTATGGCAACGTGGCGAGATGATTTGCCCGCATTAGAGCAAGATGATGCAATGGGCCAAGACTATTGGTTGCGTATTATGAAAGTCCGCGATGAGGTCAATAAGGCACTAGAAAAAGCGCGTAATTTGGGTGCAATTGGCTCTGCTTTAGCTGCTGAAGTGACGTTATTTACCAATAGCACATTGCAAAAAGATTTAGATAGCTTGCAACAAGAGTTGCGTTTTGTGTTGATTACTTCAGGTGCCATTGTGCGTGATGTGGATGCTCGCGATGCAGAATCAGTGGCCAGTGAAATAGACGGGTTATGGTTGAAGGTCGATACTGTCAATGCGCCAAAATGTGCGCGTTGTTGGCATCGGCGTGAGGATGTAGGCACCGATGCGGATCACCCTGAGATTTGCTCGCGCTGTGTGGACAATGTCATTGGCGCAGGTGAGGCACGATATTATGCATAAAAACTTATGGTGGCTATTATTAGCATCGTTGGTTGTTGTGCTCGACCAAATTAGCAAAACTATTATTAGCCATTCATTGACTTTATATCAGACGATTAAGGTATTCCCTTTCTTTAATCTAACACTTGCACATAATCGTGGTGCAGCATTTAGTTTTTTAAATAACACGGGCGATCTAGCGCTCTGGTTATTTGCCGGGGTTGCGACAGCGGTCAGTGTGGTCATTATTATTTGGCTATATCGACTCCCGCGTGGTCAGACCTGGCAAGCTTGTTCTTTGGCATTAATACTAGGTGGCGCCTTAGGTAATTTAACCGATCGATTGGTTCATGGTTTTGTCATTGATTTTATCCAGCTGCATGCCGGTGAGTGGTATTGGCCCGCCTTTAATTTAGCTGATTCGGCTATTTGTGTCGGTGCAGTGATGCTGGCATTGCATGTTCTATTCTCCAAAAAACCTCAAAATGATCACGTCGTAGGCAACTAAGCCTAATTTTCACAAAATTTATACAGAAAGGAGGAAAATAATAATTTACCGGCTATACTTTGTGTGAAGGTTAAGCAAGAACAGATAAAATATTGTTCTTTATGGTAAATGACGTAATGAGTAGGGGGTATATATGAAGCGTTGTCTATATAAAGGAAAGTTAATTCAGCAAGGCATGGCAACCTTGACAGTCGCAACAGGTTTACTGGTTGCTACATCATTACTCACCATTTTTGCGGCAAAATCCGCAATCTATGAGCAGAAAATTCTATCCAACACGTACCAATCACAGATGGCATCTGAGGTGGCATTGGCAGGTCTTGAATATGGAGTCGCGTATCTTGAAAAAAACCGCGATACACTGATGGCAGATATTGATAATGATGGTTATATCGATATTGGTGCAAATCCCTATTTTTTGAATGCACCGATATCAACGGGGACTCCCAGTGGTAATTACACCATTACTTATAGTAATCCGATAAGTGGCAACAACAATATCATTTATATATCGGGCCAAGGTGCGAGTACTAGTTCTACAGCATCGCGCAGCATGCATGAGATGGTCTATTTCCAGCCAAATCTAGCCAATATTCCAATTATACCCGTCATGGTAAAAGGTGAGGTGGATTTTTCGGGTGATGCGATGGTAACGAATATGGAATCAGAGTATACCGTTTGGTCAGGTGGTTCTGCGGTTATGAAAGGGAGTTCAGAAACAGTCACGAGTACAGGTGGTTCATCGCCAGGTAATATTGGGGCGGACATCGTTGCTGATGATGCGACTTTAGCAAGTAGTACCGGTGATGAGTTTTTTATGAATACTTTCGGTGTGTCTAAAGATCAATTAAAAGATCAGATGCGAGTTGTCGATAAAGATACCAGTTTGGATGCTATTTCTGGTGAGAGTGTTTGGATAGAAAGTCCTACGCAAATGGTCAGATATAATGGTAATGATGTTATGGGAACTCCCACTGAACCCGTATTGCTGATTATCAACGGTGATGCAAAAATCACGGGTACTTTAGTCGTATATGGATTTGTTTATATCACAGGTAATGTCGATAACTCTGGCACATTTAATGTGTATGGTTCCGTTTCAGTTGAAGGAGACATGGGTGCATTGGGCACATTTGATATCATTTATGATTCTGCGGTATTGGATCAGCTGAAAAAAAACCAAGGTAATGTGGCTGTTGTGCCAGGGAGTTGGTACGATTTATAACCAAGATGGACAGATTATGACCGGTTGGATGGCGTTTATCACAAAATATGTACAATAAGAGGAAATTCTTGTTATATGAGCTATACTTCATGTGCGCGTTAAATAAAAGGCCTACAAGGAGTTGCCCATGCTGAAACGCTCAGATAAAGGATTTACCCTAATGGAAATGCTAATCGCTGTCATGATTGTCAGCGTGTTGGCGGTTATCGCATTGCCGAGCTTTCTCGATCTTATTCAAGCCAATCGCGTTAAGTCTGCTAGCGAGGGGCTTTATCAAGATATTTTCTTCGCTCGTTCTGAAGCGGTTAAACAAAATAAAAATGTGTTTATTTCATTTCAAACAGGCACGACCTGGTGTTATGGGATAAGTACTGATGCTGCGTGTAACTGTAGTCTTACGTCGAGCTGTAATTTACGTCGAGTGACATCAGCAAATTTCTCTGGCATTAGTATGAGTACCACGGGAATTGGTGGCGGCAGTGTTTGGTTTGAAGGTGCGCGTGGGGTGGCTGAAGAAGCCGGTACGATTGGTTTTACTATTGCGGGTAAAACAGTGGATGTTTCTCTCGCTAGAATGGGGCGAGTAGAAATCTGTTCAGATGATATTGGGGGCTATCGCGCATGTTAAACCGATCTTATAAAAATAAGCAATCTGGCTTTACCTTAATTGAAATTATCGTTGCATTAGCGATTAGCTCAATACTCATGTTGGCATTAGCTGCAGTGTTTTCAAATGTGGTTCGCCACAGTAATGAAAGCTTAAGTCAAAGCCGCTTATATCAGAATTTAAGTGCAGCTTTGGATATGGTTGCAAATGATATTCGGCGTGCAGGCTATTGGGGGCAAGCCGTTACTGATGTAGGCACTGGCACAAATACCAATCCCTTTATGAGCACAGCTTCGGGTGTTGACTTAACGATTAATGGTAATTGCGTAACGCTAAGTTATGACCGTGATAGTAATGGCACATTAGCTGCAATAAATACTGCAAATGATGACGAGCGTTATGGATATCGCTTAACGGCGGGAGCTATTCAAGCAAGACCATCGTCTGCGTCATTTAGCTGTGGGGCTGGCGCCAGCACATGGGAAGATATTACCGATCCAAACTTGATTACTGTCACAGCGTTTACCTTAACACCCACAACTTATACAGTAGACGTTGATGGAACGGCATCACTTTTGCAACGTTATATCACTATTTCGATCACAGGTGAATTAGCAACTGATCCGACTGTGAATAAAACACTAACTTACACTGTGAGAGTGCGCAACGATAAGTTCGTACCGTAAACAACAGCTAGGCCGGGGGTGGATATGATGAAGCATAAAGTGACACAAAAAGGTGTGGCGACATTGGGTATTGCAACGGCGTTATTGCTTGGAACCTCGTTAATTACCATCTTTATGGCAAAATCTGCGGTGTACGAGCAGAAAGTCATATCCAATATTTATCAGACCCAAACAGCAGCTGAAGTTGCTCAAGCTGGGTTGGAATATGGGATGGCTTATCTAGAAAAAAATCGAGATACGCTGCTGGCTGATGATGATAATGATGGCTATATGGATATTGCCAACACGGCTTACTTTGTTAATGCGCCGATTAAGTCAGGCTATCCGGCATCTGATTACACCATTACTTACAGCAACCCAGTTGCTAGTAATATGGATTTAATTTACATCTTGGGCAAAGGTGCCAGCACCAATACGACTGCGTCACGTACAATTCACCAGATGCTATATTTTCAGCCAAATTTATCAAATGTGCCCGAACTACCGGTAATAGTTAAAGGTGATGTAGACTTTTCAGGTGATGCTGTTGTGACCAATATGGAGTCGGACAAAACGATATGGTCGGGTGGAACTGCAGATATGGCAGGTAGCTCAGCAACAATAACGAGTGGTGGTGGATCGACACCGGGTAATATTGGTGCAGATATAATTGATGAAGATGCGGCAATCGCAAGTATCACCAATGAGGATTTCTTTAAGAATACATTCGGCCTACCTAAGGAGCAGTTAAAAGAGTATATGCGTGTTGTTGATAAAGATACCAATTTAGATGGTGTTGTGGGTCAAAGTATCTGGGTAGAAAGCCCTACGCAAATGGTTCGATATAATTCTAATGATGTCTACGGTTCGCCTACTGAGCCCGTATTATTAATTATTAATGGTGATGCCAGAATTACTGGGACTCTCGTTGTTTATGGCTTTGTTTATGTGACAGGTGATGTTGATAATATTGGTATTTTTAATGTGTATGGCTCGGTGTCCGTTGAAGGAAATATGGGCGCGCTAGGCACATTCGATATTATTTATGATTCAACGGTGTTAAACCTATTGAAAATGAACCAAGGCAATGTTGCTGTTGTGCCAGGGAGTTGGTTAGATTTATAAGGTAGATACAAGGAGTGTATCATGAAAAAACAAATGAAATGGAATTCTAGTCAAGGCGTAGTGACCTTAACTGCTGCAGCAGGTTTAATGTTGGCCGCGTCTCTAATCACGGTGTTTGCAGCAAAATCAGGGATTATGGAACAAATTGTGTATAGTAATAGCTACCGTGCTAACCAAGCATTTGAGATTGCTGATGCAGGTATGCAATACGGTGCAGCGTATTTAGAACGAAATTACCCAACGATTACTGTTGATGGTGATAATGATGGTTACATCGATGTTGCCAGTGGCGTGTTTTTGGCAAATACACTAATCGGGAATGGCAGTGGTGCATTTGATATTTCATACAGTAATCCTGTGGTCAGTGATGACGCGATAATAGAAATTATTGGTCAAGGTTTTAGTGATGGTGGCGCGACAACTCGAAAGATATCTCAGTTAGTTGAATATCGATCGGCTTTAATTAATGTGCCAGAAATGCCATTAATGGTGAAAGGCGATGTGGACATGACAGGTACCGCAGATATTATTAACTTGGAAACAGACTCAACTATTTGGTTGGGGGGTAGTCTTGATATTAATGGTTCAGCAGAAACGACAACTTCCAGCGGCGGTTCCGATAAGAACAATATTAATTCTGATATTGCCGGGAATGATGCCGCGCTTGCAACTGCAACAAACGAGCAGTTTTTTGAAAACACATTTGGCATGTCAAAAAGCAATCTCAGGAAATTTGCCAATATAATCGGTGCAAGTAATTTAAATGGTAAAACGAACGTGATGATTTGGATAGATAATCCAGGTTCAACAACAACGATCAATGGCAGCACAACCATTGGTTCGGCAACAGAACCCGTTGTGCTAATTGTCAATGGCAGTTTAAAGCTCAATGGTAATGCGACAATTTATGGGTTTGTGTATGTTGTCGAAGATTTTACTGGGATGGGTACCGCAGATATATATGGTGGGTTAGCTGTTGAGCAAAATCTTGATATCAAAGGAACATTTAGCGTGGCCTATGATAGTGCAATTTTAAATGCAACCCAGCAAAAGGTGGGTCAGGTTGCGATGGTTCCTGGCGGCTGGTCAGATTTTAAATAATAGAAAAGCTGGAGACGGAAATGATAATACAGCATAAACAGAAGGGATTTTCACTAGTTGAAGTGATGATCACATTTCTTATCTTGGGATTTGGCCTGCTCGCATTGGCTAAATTTCAAGGTACTCTAACCACACAGGGTGCCATCGCTAAACAACAGGGTGATGCATTAACAATTGCCAAAGATACGTTGGATCAATGGCGTCATTTTGGCGTGTTAGATACCACCACAGGGAAAGTGGCTTATGCTGATATCGCGAGTCAGTCGCCACAAACGACCACTGTAAATGGCATCAGCTACACAATTAATCGAACGGTGATGGAAGAACAAGTGTATCCAAACCCAGAATATAAAAAACTAGAGGTCACTGTTAATTGGACGGATCGCATCGGTTCTACGCATACAATTTTGTTGACGAGCATTATTAGCAAATCTGATCCTGGGTTGTCTGGCAGCGCGATGCAAGACACCAGCGGTGGGTTTATTGCACCGCCAACATAGAATAATAATAAAAGGATAAAGCATGAAATTATTTAAAAAACAAAAGGGTTTCGCTGGGCTGGTTATTATAAGTGGTTTAGTCTTATCAACAGTGACGACGGGTTTTTTTGTGTCGCAATCGACATTATTAGAACCGAGTATTTATAATCAGCCTTACTATCATTACACCGCTTTTCAATATGATGCATTGGATACTGGGCATCAGTTTGTCTGTATTCGTGGTAATTTAACGCTCGTTCGGCCGAGGTCGATAGATTACAATGATATGGCCAATGTGTGCGATCAGTTCGGCCTGGTGGCGTTGGCAAATTAATTGAGTATCTTTTTTGCGAGTATCGCGATCACCACCACTGATTCGAACCTTAATCAGCTCATGATCGTATAGCGCATGCTCAATTTCAGCTTGAACACTTTCGGTTAAACCTTTGCTACCAAGAATTACCACTGGATTCAAATGGTGTGCTTTGGCGGCAAGCGCCTTTTTAATTTGTTGAGATAGTTTCATAGTCCGCGTATCTTACACTATATTATGAGTAAATCAAAAAGCAGCCGTCGTTGGTTGGATGAACACTTTAAAGACGAATATGTGAAGCTTGCACAAAAAGAAGGTTGGCGCTCACGTGCTGTCTATAAACTCAAAGAAATTGATGAGAAAGATCGGTTGCTCAAGCCCGGTATGACGGTGGTTGACTTAGGTGCAGCGCCGGGTGGTTGGTCACAATATGCACTGAAACGATTAGGCAAAACGGGGCAAATCATTGCCATTGATCTGTTGCCAATCGACCCTTTGTCCGGCGTGCAATTTCTGCAGGGTGATTTTAGCCAAAATTTGGTTTATGAAGAGTTGCTTAAGTGCATTGACAAGCACCCCGTAGACCTTGTAATGTCCGATATTGCACCCAATATAAGTGGGGTGCCTAGCGTGGATAATCCGCGTGCGATGTATCTGGTTGAGTTGGCATTAGATTTTGCACTAACCGTGCTGAGGCCTGGGGGTGTATTTCTAGTGAAAGTCTTTCAGAGTGAGGGCTTTGATGCCTTGCTGAAAAATGTTAGACAGAATTTTACAACGGTAAAAGTGCGCAAGCCTAAAGCTTCGCGAAATCGATCCCGAGAGGTCTATATATTAGGTCTTGGTAAAAAGTAGGACAGTAATTTTGAATAATCTTGTTAAGAATCTCTTTTTATGGCTAATTATCGCCATTATATTAATCTCTGTTTTCAGTAACTTCGGTCCGCGTAGTTCAAGTGCAATGAAATACACCTATTCGCAATTTTTGATGCAGGTTAACGAAGGTAACGTAAAAGCGGTGACCATTGCCGATCGCACTATTCATGGCGTGATGACCAACAGCACAGCGTTTACCACCTATATGCCGATATCAGATCAATATTTGTTGGGTGAGCTGATGAAAAAAGGTGTCAGCGTGCAAGGTAAGCCGCCGGAACAGCAAAGTTTATTGATGCGAATTTTTATCAATTGGTTCCCGATGTTGTTGCTGATTGGCGTATGGATATTTTTTATGCGACAGATGCAAGGTGGTGGCAAGGGTGGCCCCATGTCATTTGGTCGCAGCCGGGCACGAATGCTTAATGAAGACCAAGTGAAAGTGACTTTCGATGATGTTGCCGGGATTCAAGAGGCGAAAGAGGAAGTCAGTGAGCTGGTGGAATTCCTCAAAGACCCGGATAAATTTACTAAACTGGGCGGCAAAATCCCCTGCGGTGTGTTGTTGGTCGGGGCGCCAGGAACCGGTAAAACCTTATTGGCAAGAGCGGTTGCCGGTGAGGCTAAAGTGCCATTTTTTACGATAGCAGGGTCAGACTTTGTCGAAATGTTTGTCGGTGTCGGTGCATCCCGGGTGCGTGATATGTTCGAGCAAGCTAAAAAGCATGCGCCATGTATCATTTTTATCGATGAGATTGATGCCGTTGGTCGTCATCGTGGCGCTGGTCTAGGTGGCGGACATGATGAGCGCGAACAAACCTTAAACCAGCTGTTGGTTGAAATGGATGGCTTTGAAGGTAAAGAGGGTGTGATCGTGATTGCAGCGACTAACCGCCCCGATGTGTTGGATCCTGCGCTACTGCGCCCAGGCCGTTTTGACCGTCAAGTCGTGGTGCCGTTGCCTGATATTCGCGGCCGCGAGCTCATTTTAAAAGTTCATATGCGCAAAATGCCGTTAGCCGAAGATATTCGTCCGGGTGTGATCGCGCGAGGAACGCCGGGTTTTTCAGGTGCGGATTTAGCTAACTTAGTCAATGAAGCCGCATTATTTGCAGCGCGGGCGAATAAGCGCACTGTGAGTATGGCAGAGCTAGAAAAAGCTAAAGATAAAATCATGATGGGCGCAGAACGCAAATCCATGGTGATGAAAGAAGAGGAGAGAAACTTAACCGCTTATCATGAAGCAGGCCACACCATTGTCGGTTTGAGTGTGCCAGGCCATGATCCGGTTTATAAAGTCAGCATTATTCCACGTGGTCGGGCATTAGGTGTGACCATGTTTTTACCCGAAGAAGATCGCTATAGCTATTCACGTGAACATCTAGAAAGCATGATTTCAGGATTATATGGTGGTCGTTTAGCCGAAGAGATGATATTCGGTAAAGAAAAAGTGACGACAGGTGCTTCAAACGATATTGAAAAAGCCACTGATATTGCACGTAATATGGTTACTAAATGGGGTTTGTCTGACAAGCTAGGTCCATTAACCTATGGTGAAGAAGAAGGTGAAGTATTTTTAGGTCGGCAAATGACATCACACAAAGAAATATCTGACGCGACTGCGCGAATTATCGATGAAGAAGTGCGTGAACTGATTGATCGTAATTATCAGCGTGCACAGAAAATCCTCACCGAAAAAAAGGATATTTTGCATGCGATGGCGGCAGCACTGATGACCTATGAAACCATCGATCAAAACCAAATTGCAGAGATTATGAGCGGTAAACCACCCAGCAAACCTAAAGATTGGGTTGATGATCAATCGACTGACAAATCGGGTGGCTCTTCAGCTGCAAAACCACAATCTGAAGAACGCTCACAGGTATCTAACAAGACTGAGGATGGTGCTGCGCCTGAGTCTACTTAGTGTTTCATATTGACCCTCCCATGGTAATGGGAATTCTGAATATCACGCCCGACTCACTTCATGATGCCGGGCGTTTTTTTTCTGCTGATCAAGCTGTTCAACACGGACTAGACATGGTTGAACAGGGTGCCGCCATTATAGATATGGGTGGTGAGTCCACTCGGCCAGGCGCAATCGTAGTTTCTGCCGATGAACAATTGCAACGGATACTCCCTGTTATTGAAAACTTAGCGTCAAAGACAAACGCATTGATTTCTGTTGATACGAGTGAGCCTGAGGTCATGCGCGCCGCTGTGGCTGCTGGAGCGAATATAATTAATGATGCGCGCGCTTTAATGCGTCCTGGCGCGTTGAGTGCTGTGATTGAGCTGGGCGTAGATGTTTGCATCATGGATAGATCTGAACAGCCACTCGAGTTTTTGCAACACCGAGTTGAGACCTGTTTGACGGAAGGGCTATTACCAGAGCATATAATCATTGACCCAGGGTTTGGTTTTGGTAAAAGCGTTGAGCACAATATGCAGCTGTTGGGGAAAATTAATGAGTTTAAGCGCTTGGGTTATCCGGTGTTGGCCAGTTATTCGCACAAGGGGAGCATTAATAAACTGGTGGGTGATATGCCAGCTGCAGCCTTAGGTGGTAGTTTAGCCACAGCTATAATTCTGGCAATTAATGGTGCGGACATTATCCGTGTGCATGATGTGGCAGAAACAGTAGGTGCCATAAAAATACTAAAAGCCATTCAATCGTTAAGTTTATCTTGAATAAGATGCATTATGCCCATGCCACCATGCCTCTCTTCGAGACAACATTTCAGATTTGCGTTTCAAAAACTCAAACTTTAATGAGAACCCGGGGTCATGCCTGACCCCATTAACCTCTCAAATGCAGCTTGCTTGCTAGGCTCTTGTTCTTCTACATATTTAATTATCGTTTGCTTAATATGCAGTGATAACTGACTCTCTTCATTTAATAATTCTTGCATACATCCAGAAAAAGCTTGGCTGGGATTCTTGGGAAAATGAAAAACCCCGCTGACATAAGCTTGCTGCCATGAATCTTGATGCCAGAACGAATGTCCATCTGTAGATGTTGCTTTGATCGATTGTAACTCTGCCATACTTGCTTTACCCTGCCATGAATCGCAAACATAAGCTTTTGGAAATTGTTCATATACACGTGACAAAGTATATTTTTTTGTTTGTGCATTGTGTATTATTTCTTTCAGTTCCACTTCGCTCATCTGCTCTTGTTCGACCAATATTATAAAATTATGATCTTGAACAATTAAATCGCTGGATGTTTGACGCTCCTCTGGTGTAAAACCACAGTCTCCTTTTGCAGCAATAAATAACAGAATAGGGCAAGACTCTGGATTATCCATGTGCTGACGTATAATGTTAAAAGCAGAATATGACACCAAACTTCCACACCGAGCAATATCAAGCAAACTGACCAATTGATGGGTTAATTTGGGTGGTGGGAAAATCAATTAACAGATTTAAAATTCGCACCAGTCCTTGGCATTGAAGATCTACAAATGCAAGCCAAGCGGCAACTACAAAAACGATTTGATATTCCAGGGAAAGAATCTTTTGATATCGAGCATAGCTTATTGTTGTTTACGAATAATGAGCCTACATCAGAAGATGCATTTGATCAGTTTCAACTGCTTTGGCTAGCGGGCCTAAACCGGTGCGATATGTTATTTGCATCATTGCTTGTTGAAAATAGCTTGTATTTTAAGTGGTTGGTTGAAAAGGGTGCAGATGTTAATTGGGTCGATAGGGATGGTGATTCCTCTGTCATCATGGGAACTGCTGCTGAGCATTTACCTTATTTAGTTGAGCGAGGTGCAAATGTTGGCTATATTTGTTCGCTGGGTTGTACAGCATTGTAGAACTCGTGTCGAATCCTGGCGAATCTCCAGGCACTCCCAAGGGCCTATAAGCACTAATCCAAGGCGATTTTGAGGCGGGGGTCAAGTCTTGAATGTTGAATAGGAGGATGTCTTCTTAGAATTTATGCATTTATTTTTGATTATTTGCGTGTATTCAACATTCAAGTCTTGACCCCTCCCCTTCGTTTTTTTACTAAACGCATATGATGGAATAGGGAACCGGAAATGGTATGGGGAAAGTCTTTTGGTAATAATGCACTGACTTTTTCGATGACGGTTTCCATTTCATCGAATGCTTGCTCGATAATGTGTTGCATCGTTGATTCTGGAAATTGGCATTTGCTTGCAGTGCTCAGCCAATGTCGTAACTTTATATCCTGCCAACGATAATGACGATTTTTTCCGGATACGGCCATCGCCATTTTTAATTTATTTTTTGCAAACTGTTGTTTTATAATCAGTGGGTAGGCAGACATGACATCATACAAGGGTGTTAATCGGTATTGACCGCCTGCGTCTAGAAAGAGACTGAAGTTTTTGGCATGACCATCAATTGCGCCCAGTACCCAAAATAGAAAAACGCTTTTCATAAATCGTTCTCGATCGGCTTTTGCATCATATGCGCCGCGTAAACTTTTCATGATTTGAATTATTCCCGGGCCACCATCACTTTCATATTTCAAATCTGAGAATACACCCAGTGCTTGGCACATATCTTCTTGCGGTAAGCGTAATAAATTTTTACCTGATTGCGTCCATTGTCTATCAAAACGTTCTACCACTAATACTGTGGACTTATTAAAAGTGGTTATGCTAGCTTTATTCACGGGCAAGCCATAAGCGGATAATAGTTGCAAACACAACCATTCATTTTCAACACTATCGGTTAAATCCATTCCTGAATGGGCAACCATACCGATAGGTAATTTGAGAATATGACTAGTCGGAGTGGTGCCATATGGTAACTGCCACTGATCTTGATAACGCAATAATGCTGTTTTTTCTTGGGCGCCAGCAATAGAAATACGAAAGTCACTATCTGGTTTCATACCCAGTGGTGCAGTTTGATAGTGTTGTAATAGATTATCAATCTCGGTGTCACTTATGGGTTTAGCTTGAATTTTATTGATTTCAGCAACAGATGTAGAAGGTAAAATTTGCAAAGCACCAACACAATCAGCGCCAATTTCAGCAAGTAAATCATAACAATGTGTACTACGTGCTTGAAAGCGCGCCCGAATACGACGCCGAATCTTTTCATTGTCCGGAAGTAAATTATCAAAGAAGTTTTCAACACGCTCACCGGTAAAAGCTAACTCCGTTAATGGCGCCATCGATAAACTAATAGGGCGACGGTTTGGATGTTCTAACCATGAATCAACATATTGAAATTTTAAACCGCCAGCACGTTCATGACTGAGAACACCAACTTGGATCCCATTCATATAAACATACAATTGCTGTAGTCGTTTTTTGCCCGCCACTACCAGCTATCCTTATTTTCAAGCTCATCTTTGCTTTTAGCACGGATCACAATTTCTAAATCCAATGCAGCTAACAAACGAAATAAAGTTTCAAGCCGCGTACCGGGTGTACCATTCTCAATATTAGACACAGTAGTTTGATTCAGCTTAAAAATTTTCCCAGCCTCATGCTGCGTCAACCCAATATTCTTCCGCTGTCGCTTAATAACCCGCCCAAGTGTTTCAGGCGATACCACTAATTCTTCCATCCATCTCTCTCCTGCAATTGATGCTATATACTATATATAAGAACAGCTATAAATGCAAAATATATCTGAAAATATATATTTCATGTTTATATAAGAACAGCAATAATCTCAGATGAGCCTCATTTGAGCAGATTGGTTAATTAATGGATTTTGGTGCAAATGTCCTCTCGAAGAGGAGGGATGGTTTGACACGGCCTGAGGTCGCGTTTAATTATATGATTTATCGAACTGTTATTTTAAGAGGCTCGGATTGACCCCTCACGTGTTACTACCAGGATCAAGCTCTGGCAGATTTGCGTTTTTTCCCAACGCTGCCCCTATCAATAACTTTTTGCAAAGAAACCGAAATCATTGGCACTTTACACGCCGTCTTGCCCATATCGACGCTAACTAAACCAATTTTGTCACCTGCTGCCATGGCTGTACTATTCATGCTTGTAATATAAGCACCAACAGATATCACAAAATTATTCATAGCATAACGGACTCTGTTTGGTTGCTTGTGTATAGTATTGGTAACACGATCAAGAAGTTTTTTATATGTCTTAAGATCAACTTTATCGTCTTCATTAATAGCACAGTGGTAAGCTTTTGTTCCGCTTGAGCGGGTGTGAATGAACGGATAATTGGTAGCAATGATTGAAATAATGCCGGCAATAAGTTAAGTGACGTAGTATTAAACAAGGAAGGAAAGAATGTCGTCACCTGATCAAAATATATTACTAATTCATCCATGCTACGGCAGCTTTTTAATTTGGTTAGGAAATAATCTAATTGTACGCGACGATCAATATTTTCCGCACTTGTTGGTAAATCCTGAAATGTTTTGGCTTTTGTAAATCCTTTACAAACCAAGATGTGAATGGTTCGAAACTAATTTCCTGCAATTTTAAAACCGCTTGAGTTTTTATTTGTATTATATTGTCGTCATTGTTTGGCTCTTCCATCATTGACCTCGATTTGCTAAAACCACCCTACAATGTAACACGAGCAAGCATCATGTTTCTTAAGGTTTGCTTAAAAAACCCCCTACATGTTTTGCTGTCTAATGGTGGTATGGTAATATAAAAGAGTAATTAAATCTCGACAATAAAATAGCCAATGCCAGAAGATGAAATTACCAATGATAGGGCTTTTACTGCAACAGAACCTTATGGGATGACACCAGAACCAACCTAGATTGTCTCGATCCTAGTTCTGCCCCAGGAACAGGGACACCCGTGCATGGGGGGTTAAGCACTTATCAAGCCCAAACGATTATTCGTGGTTTAAATTCCGTAAACTTTATTGGGATGGATTTAGTAGAGGTAGCACCAATTTATGACGTATCAGGAATAACTGCTTTAGCTGGTGCGCATTTAATTTTGGATTTTATTTGCTTGCAAGCTATGGATAAAGAAGAAAAGCTAGCATAATAATCTGCAGAGCTGCCGCCTTTGCGCACTCTGAGCAGTGGTGCCATGAAAACAATATATTTACACAATGATTTATCCGAATTGATGAAAGAAATCAAATCTTCGTCCGAGTGGACATCTCTGACTGACTGACAAAATCCAAGAGGGGCCACAGACCGTGTCAAACCACCCCTATGCGTTGTCACCCTAAAGGATCGGTTTGACACGGCCTGTGGTTGGATTTAATTGTATAATTTATCAAGTTTTTATTTTAAGAGGCTCGGATTGACCCCTTAATTACACCTCCAATAATACACTTTTGTCAGTTTTTAGAGGTAAAAAGGCTTGACATTTCACCTCCATAGATTACAATTTATCATTTTCTGGAGGCGAATGATTTGGCCAGTCTTGAAACACCTTTTGTTGGTAGAGAAAAAGAGTTAGCTGAGCTTGCAGCGTTACTTAACAAACAGACAGCTAGCCTCGTTGTGATTAAAGGCCGCCGGCGGGTTGGGAAAAGCCGACTGGTAGAAAAATTTGCCGAAGGTCGTCTATTCTATGAACTTACAGGGTTAGGCCCGGATAAAAAGATTACAGCGCAGCAGCAACGTGATCACATTGCAACACAGCTAAGCCTCATTAGCGGTATGCCTCAGATTAAAGCAGAAGATTGGAATCAAATCTTTGTAGCACTTGCTCGAGAAGTTGAAAACAAGAGGGCGATTATTCTACTTGACGAAATCTCATGGATGGGCTCTAAAGATGAAACCTTTATCGGGAAATTAAAATCCGCTTGGGATGTTTATTTTAAAAAGAATCCCAAGCTCATCTTGGTTCTATGCGGGTCAGTGTCAACCTGGATAGAAAAAAATATTCTTCGTAGCAAGCTATTTATGGGCCGCATTTCCTTACCGATCACTTTAAAAGAGTTATCTGTACCATTGTGCAAT
>SDBT01000393.1_pt1 | contig 68093 bp, 96 predicted proteins | sample 2277101 | NCBI WGS metagenome assembly SDBT01 (sample SAMN10404973, study PRJNA504765) | marine sediment metagenome | isolation source: marine sediment core GS10_PC15, 103 cmbsf | place: Arctic Ocean: Southern Knipovich Ridge | collected 2010
ACAATTAAAATGGGGCAACCAAATCGCTCGAAAAATTTTGGCTCCGTCCCAAGTATCTAATCTGTCGCCTATTCTCCAACCCCTTTCCTTCTTAAATTTCTGCATTTCTACCTCCTAAAAATATAATACACCCGAATCGGTGGATTGCGGGAGCCTACTTGCCCCATCTCCTGGGATCTATCCCATTCAACAACGGGGACGCCGCCCTGCCCACTCTCTTCCTCGGCTCCCGCAATCCACTGCATGGGCTATTTTATATTTTTAATAACCGAACCACCTTCCAGTCGTTGAATAGTATCTTGCATAAGAGATTTTAACCCATTTAGGGATGTTCGCAAAAATCCACGGAAACTCTTTTGGATCATCAGCATTAATAAATTTATTCCATACTCTCTTTGACCATGCTGGATACATTTTTAAACTCCTCAAGAAATATAATGGTTGAGCTAACCTGGCGGCGCTCATTCCTTTGAATTATCTTGGACTTCCCGAACCAGACCCGACTTTGCCCGCTTATGGTTCAGCGCCTTATTAGGTGACTTAACCCCATAATCAGCAAGGTTTGGCTTTGGTCCACCACATAACGCCCATTCTCCTAAAGCATAAAGGTATGCATCAAAGTCGTTTCTTACGCTGTTGAATTTTTGATATTCTATAAGTGCCTTTTTAATTTTGTTCATAGTGGTCACCTAATGGATTTAGTTCAGTTGCTTCGTGCAGAACGGGGTTTCCGCTGTGGCCGCGTATGAACCCCTCTACCTGCCTATACGCCCTGTTGCTGGCTGCACGAAGTTAACAAGGTGACGGGCGATATCTTCAATCAATCCCTCTTCGATTTGTGATTGTTCATGAGGTGTACGCTCGTCCCACCACAGTTGAAAGCCAATAAAGGCTTGAAAATAAGCTAAAATTTTTAACTCTAATTCGTTCGCAAGTTCTTTTGTATTCAATTAGTCTCCTCCCAATGAAATAAGTCAGCGGCCCGGCTTTCCACGGGTCTGCTGCACTGCCTTATTAGGTGACGGACGAAATACAAAATCTCTCTCATCAATTGTTATAATAAAATCCCCTATGCTTGGCCGTGGCGGTTTCATCGTTGTTAGATACGGCCTATAAGCAACAGTATGGATATTCACGCCAACACCGTTATACCGGCAAAAAACTTCTTTACCCACAAAGGGCAATAGTTTTTCACTTTGTATAAACAAGGTGTCAAAAATTACTTTTCCGCCAGGTCGTACTGTGCGAGATCCTTCAACCCCGATTTCTCCTACATATCTTGTGAAACTCATATTTATCACCTAATAGTGTGATAGGTGGAAAGTTTTTTATATTAAAATTTAAGATCGGGAAAATCCAAACTTTTCCGGATCAGGTTTCTGGCTTCCACCAGGTCGCCTTCCTGCTTTCGGTCAAGGTCGTCTAACCTGGCTATCTTGTCCACCACTATCGATTTGGCAACAACCGCCAGGACTTCCAGTTGGTTCTTGTTGAATATGATTGTATGTTTTTCAAGTTCATTCATTTTTCTGGTTTCCTTTTAATTTTCTTGCTTTTCCAGATAAATAATCCTTAAAAATTTCCTCAAATCTTGTGGGCAGATTTGCATAATGGCAATATGTCTCTATCCAACATCGAGGCTTTCCGTTCTTGATATTCCGCGAATATTGGCGGACGTGATATTTCCTTTTACGGTATATGGCAATACAGTTTGTTAGGTTATTAAGCATCTGTGCAAAATTTAAAGTATTTGTCGTTGCCATCTTGAACTCCTTTTTCATCCTTCTCCATCTCTAATATTATAACCTTCGTCATAACCTTCGTCATAGCCTTCCGTTTTCGCCTCTTCAATACACTTTTCGCAGGGTTCAACTGCTATACCGCCTCTCGTTTCAGAACATTGATTACAGAGGCCGTTTCCGCATGAACACCAAACCTCAAATTCTATTGCTGGCATTGTTCAGTCCTTAAAAAATTGCTTTAATAAATAAATTTGCAGCCTTAATTTCACCATTGCCATATGATAACAATTCCTATCTTTATCCTCTAAAAGAGACTGTATTCTTTCAAGGGTTTTTACTAACTTTCGTATTTCCCGTTCGCTTATACCTGGCATTATTTAGCTTTCTTTGGCAATTCTGGCATATTGCCAAGGCTGTACTCAACTTCTTCTAATACCTTAACGTCTCCGTTATTCAGCGAAGATTTTGGGATCGCCATTATTTGACCTTTCGGCGTAAAAAATATACGCACAGTATTACCAGATGCTAAATAAAGGCACTGGGTTGGTTCTAAGATTATACCTCCAGATTCAAAATTTTTTTTAAACTCAAACACTTTTTCCATCTTAAACTCCTTTTTGTTTGCTATCTTAACAGGTTAGTGCCAAAAAATGGCTGACATCGGAAAGGAGGAGATCCAAAACCGATGCCAGCCACGCCCCCCAACCCCCCTGGAGACCAGGCCAGAGGATGTGCAGGATCAGCGATCCTGGGTAAACCTTTTGCTTCCCATTGTGTCCTACCCCTTCTTCATATCACCGCATTTTTGGCAAATCCATACTCCGCCCGAAGTGTTTGCAAATTGATATAAATGCTCGCAGTGCGAATCTACCTTGCCTTTAGATTGTCGTTTCCAGGGAAGCAAAATATTAAAAGCTGACCAGTCCACATGATTATTGGACTCGATCAGGCCTTTGGCGTTTGGGCTGAAAAGTGGTTGTTTGGTCTCCATTGGTTCCTCCTTGATATACTATAAAGTTTACCCCCCAAGCGGGAAGCCTGAAAAGTTCTGGATGATAAAAGAAAGAAAACTAACTTTTTCCAGGGCGTTCCCTCCGTTTCCTTTGGGTTCCGTCCTTGCTGCCTTGCCGCTTTCTGCCTTAAAGGTTTTAATCCTTGCTTCCATAATTCTTAAATCTTTAGCCTTTAAAGTTTTATGCTCGGATTTATAGTCCGGCATGCGCCGATTGCATGTGCCGTATAGTGGCATTGTTACTTATCGTTGTAACCACGCTTTCTTTTTGCCAGTTTTCCATCATACCGATGGGCACATAATTTTTATGTGCTAACTCCGCTTGTGGGTATAGTTTAAATTAAAATCTCCTGTGCTTTATCGTTATATGCTTTTTGAGCATCAATCTTATTTGCAAAAGACCCCAAGTGAATTTGTTTCCCATTAATACAGATCTTCGAACTCCACCGTTTATCTCTTTTGTGATAATAAGCACCTTGATAGGGTTTTCTTGGATTCCTAACATTTTGAGCATTTGTCACTAATCAAAGATTGGCCCTTTGGTTGTTTAAGCCGTTATGGTCTATGTGATCGACGTAAACGCTTGGGTTGGTAATTCCCATAACTAACCGATGCATGCGGCAGGAACGCCACGTTTCGTCTGTTTTTATATTAGCGATAGCATAAAAAATCCCACTCCTTGCCTTTATGGGGTTCCATGTATGTTGAGATAGAATATTATGTATGCCATCATCAACCAAGCAAATTATTGGTGAGTTGTTTAGCGCAATCTCTTTCATAGATCAGTCCTCAATAAGCGTAGTTATTGCGTTTATAACCTCAAGGTTACTGTCAATAATTATTGGTTCAGACTGATATAATGTTCGTTTATTGTCTCTTTCAGACGGGTCATAAAATCGCACAAGTTTAATTTCTACCGGATCTCCAGTTGGACCAGATACATGTCCCTCTTTAATGCCCCTGTCAGAAAGCAAAACCCACATTGACAACTCTAAACCTGCAAGATCTCTGCGCCTATGTATCCATTCAGCAATTGTTTTTTTAACTGCCCTTTTCCCAAGTTCGATTGTAACTTCGGTTTTAAGGTTGGTTGTCTGGATAGCTGTGCGAAGGTGCAGGATTTCTTTTAATATGTCCGAGTGGGACTGAATCCAACCTCCAACTTTTTGGGTTTGTTGTGGATATTTATCTGTTTCCAATGAAGACCTGGCACAATTGTTTTTAACTAAATCTCGCAAGTCTTCTGCCTTTCTTTGTAATTCTTTGATCTTTTTTAAAGCCTCAATAAGTTTCATAAAAATTCTCCTTTACCCCCAAACTAAATCTTCTGTTTTAGTTGCAGCATTTGTTCCTCTATTATAGTCCACAAATACAAAAAAGTCATTCCACGAGGATATTGTTCCACCCTCACAACCAGGATGTGAAGCATCTCCTTTTACATGGGAAGGAACATATGTTACCTTTGAGCCGATGCTTTCTTCTGTTAATTTTATTCCTTCAATTTTCATAATGTCCCCTTTCCCTTAAATTTTCTTTGTGTATCACAATATAGGATACAAAAACCTATTTGTCAAATCCAGCCTTAACCGATTTTGGCTGATTATATACATCCTGTTTAGAGAATTAACATATTATCAACTCTTTTCTTTGATTTTTGAAGAAAATCATACCATGTTGCTGCTTGACAAGATAGTTACCTTGTCCTATCTTGTTGCCTCGTACATCTGTTGAATAACGAAAAACCCGTAACTTTTACACAGGAGGAAAGCATCATGAATGGAACAGACTAAGCGCCAGGAATGGCACCACATGAAACAACGGAAGGAAAACTTTATGTCGGCACAAAACTTATCCGAGCGACCAGAATGAGCAAAACAGTGTTTTTAGACACAGTGATGGGAAAAAGTGATGAACAAGGTGAAGAAAACCAGCCGGGCTACAAAGTTACTTATCCGGACGGCTATGTTAGCTGGTCGCCCAAAGAGGTTTTTGAAACAGCGTACCGGGAAGTGACCGTTTCTGAAAGAAAACTGTTTTAGGAGGCTACATTTTAACTTGGCTGTGGGGATGGGGAAGTGCGGAGTCTGGGAAGTGGAATTGTCCGTACTGAGTTTGGTTGGGTGGCACAGCGAAACCCCACAGCCATCACAAAAGTTATAATAACAGTGTGCGCATGGGGCGAAAGCCTTGGCATCGTTAAATGAATTTACGCTCAGAAACAATTATTTGAGAAGCTTTTTAAGGAGGGGTAAATGAACCGCTTTGACCTATTAAAAACCCATGAACAAAATATCAGAGAAGATTGGTTTAAAGATCACGAGGCTAAATTTAATTCCCTCGGCGAAGTTTGTCTATTAACCTGGGGCAAACCTGATACTATCTGTTATAAAATTTGGTATGTCCTGCACGAAAAGCATGGTACATTAATGGTATATGGTGATCTCGGTGAAGCTATTTACAGATGGTATAGCAGAGTTAATTTTGAAGGGATAGCGGGTTTTAACTTAGGTTATTTTCACTACAAAACTTGTGCATCAGAACTCGGACGGGTATCTGAAAATTACGAGTGGGATGAAAATGTGGCTGAAAGAACAATTTTTAATCATTTCAAAGACAGTATGGATTGCAAAGGGTGGAAAAAATTCAAGGATTCGTATGCCAGTAAAACACTTCACAATAAACAAGAATTTATAGCCGAATTATATCAGGGCGACAATATTGATATTTTCGGTCAAGATTCATGGGAATGGATATATGGCGCCGGTGATGTAATTCCGATAAGGTGTCAGGCTCATTTAATCGGCATCAAAATGGCCATGGCGGAATGAGCCGAACGCACCTCAACAACAGTTTTTAATTACCTTTTTTAAGGGAGAATCGTATGCCAGTTAAAACTTTTGATGAAATGGTCGAAGTCTTACGCGAAGATCTTGGATCACATAGCCACGTTGCCAGGGCGCTGGGAATAACAGTCCGGCATTGGCTCAGACTGCGAACCGTACCGGAAGCCAGAAAGGGTTGCGTGCAAACATCGATACTGATGCGCGTTTACTGTCGTCTTATTGGTTTAAGTAGAACCCACAAGGTCTACAGAAAGCATAAGAGAGAGCTGGTGCGAGAGTGGACCAATGATAAATTAACCAAGCGTAAGATCCGGATCCGTTGGTAGGGGATCCCAAGCCGATACCCGTTCGTTTGCCCCAATACCGGGAATATCTTACCACCCTTCCCTGTGTTGCTTGTGGGCAACGGAAATCTGAACACCTGGACATTGTACCGGCTCACCAGGGATTCGGCCACGGTGGAATGTCTACTAAAAACAATGACACCTGGGCCTTACCTTTGTGCGTGTTTTGCCACGATAAAGAACATCATGGATCCAAAACATTCTGGAAAAATATTGATCGGAAAATGGAAATCATAAAATGTCTAACCGGATATATTTTAAGGGGGAATGATGGTGGACCACCAGAGGGAAATTGAACCGAATGAGGTAATACGGCTTTTACAGGAATATATCACAAAAATCGAAAAGAAAAATGCCGAATATATAGGGCTGGGCAAGACAAAGGCTGAAAAGGTAAGGATTTTCAATATCGAGTTTGCCAAACAGCAACTCTTGCTTAAAAACAAGGGGATGGCGACCACCATCCTTAAAGCCCAAACGATGGGCCGGGCTGACGTATCAATGTTGAATTTTAAGGTAGATGCTGCGGAAGCTGAATATGCAGCTTGCCGTGAAGCGCTGCATGCTATGCAGGAAATCCTTGGCACCTACAGGTCGTTTCTAACCTGGCTGCGGATGGAATATAAGGGACAGAACGTACCGAGATTTCATCCGTAGGGAAAAGGAGGATATGGTGGAAACAAAAGATATTGTTATTGACCAAGAATTGCTTATCGAAGCAGCAAGGTTGAAGAGAGGCCAAACCCTTGCCGATTCATATAAATGGTACATACATTTAAAATATATTAAATATATAGAGGGTGTGGCCTGCTTTTTAATGTTTTCATCAGAGGTTGAAAGAGGTTGAAAACGGAAAAGGTGTTGTCTCTATCAAAAAATCTGAATTGAGAAAATTGGCGAACACTTTATTGCAAACAAAAACATACTAAAAGGGCTTTGACTAGTTTAGGAAAGGAGGTGAAAAATGAACATAGACTTTAATTCAAGAAGGAAAGATCGCCGTGGGTGTTTCTCGTATATCGAAAAAGATCGTAGAAGAGAAGAAAGGCGCGGGAGGGCCCAAGGAGATATTGAAAAGAAGCGGAGAAAGGAATTTAATCGACATTTAAAGGCGCAGCGATAGTGCTTGGGGAGAAGGGTATGAAAACCGAAATGAAATTCTATTCATGTGCTTGTTGTGGGGAATATACAACAAAGCCCAACAGTGTTTTGAGATGATCGGGCGTTAAATATTATTGCGATGATCCGGATTGCCAAAAAGCATTTAACGATGATGCGGGTGATCCGCCTGATGAACATTTTGACAAATAATCTGCTTGACAAACCGATCTAAATGGGGCATTGGAATTATGAAGGAATTAATCTTATGAAATCAATGCTGAATCGTAACGTCAAATATATTTTCAAAAACAGAACAGGGTTTTTGGGGGACTCCGAAGCAGCAATGCCCGGACGGTGTTACGAACCGAGCAGTCTCCCCAAAAACCCTGTTGTATTTTTGAGGGGTGAAAGATGAGTGATTGTATAAATAAGTTAAGAAACTTTTTAGATGGCAGCGATTCTTTTAATGGAATCACTTTCCAGGGCATATACACAATGAAAACAGAAAGTTTTTTAAAAATGTTCAATCGGTTTTTAGAAACAGGAGAAAATACCCTTGATGAATATTCTGAAATAAATTGGCTTTCTTGGGGATCTGGAAAAAGTTGTCATGATGGTTTTATAGGGTTTGAATATTTTGATAAAAAAGAAAGGAAAACTATAAGGACGTATTTAAAAGGAAACAGTTTCTGGGATATAAAAACTCTTCTATCTGCCGACAGGTTAAAAGAAATACGAGAAGCGCTCGTTCTTTCGGAAGCACATGACATAAACTCCACATTATACAAAGAGCGAAGGAAAATAGCATCAAGATATATATCTAAAGACGATGTTCGTAAAGAAGTTTTTGATAAAAACGGCAGAGAATGTGCTGAATGTGGGTGTAGTATAAATCTTAAAATAGACCATATTGTGCCGGTGGTAAAGGGGGGTGGTAACGAAATGCACAATTTACAAGTTCTTTGTAAAACGTGCAATGCGAGTAAGGGAGCAAGCCTAAGTGAAGAATAATATAGACTTTTACCCGCATCATGCAGTATCAGATCAACACGCAAAGTTTAAAATGCTTCGTGTTGAATTTGGTTGGGCTGGTGAAGGTAAGTTCTGGGCGTTGAATAATCGTATCGCACAGTCTGAAGAATGTTGTTTAAATGTTTCAAAAAAATATAATAAAGCCGCACTCGCAAGCGACCTTGACTTCACAATGGTAGAATTTGATAATTTTATTACTTTTCTTAAAGACGACTGTGAGCTTATTAGAGAGTGCGCCGAGGGTACAATAACTACTGATATAATTCAAGAAACCTTTGGACGGGTTATGCAAGATAGAACCGAAGCAAGGGCGAGACACAGGCGCGCTTCGGGCGAAAAAGTAAAAGCTTCGGGCGAAGCTACATACAAAGGAAAGGAAAGTAAAGGAAAAGAAAAGAAAGAAAAGATTAAAAAGGAAATATATACCCAGGTAATTAAAGAAAAACTTATAAACCCAAAGAGAGAATCTTTAAAAAAATCTCTTTTAAGTAATATTGAAAAATTAAGTGCGCTTATGGATGAATTTTTTATAGTTCGGAGACAACGTAATGATGTCAAAAAAGATTGGAGAGAAAGTGATTTTAAAAGCCAGTTTGGTCAGGTGTTGAAATTATATAATGACTTATCCTCAAAGGAATTAACTAAAGCCGAATGTCAGCCTAATATAAAATTTTTTATTCAAGAGGCTATTGATGCTGGTTGGAAGGGATTTAGTTCAACAGTTAAAGGTGTGCGCGCCAAGCACCAGAAGAATTTAGATCTAATAGATCGGTTTAATAATAAGAAAACAATAGAACTTGATAGCCGTCCGGAGATTCCAGAATTTGACCAGTTAGATCAATTTAAAGGGAAATAAAGTGAAAAGTAAATCTAATATTCCAGCTTTTAATTTTTTTATGGTTGCCAAAGAACAAGATATTGTTGATTTGGGTTGGCGAATTGGAGAAAAATTAGATTCTATTAATCCTTGGGAAGAAATTATAATTCCTTTATGTAAGGGAATTATTGAAGGATCGACAACACCTCCTGATGAATTAAAAAAATTTATACAATCATCAACAGGAGTCTATGACAAAGAAATATAAGAGAATAAAGCCATATACACAAATTGGAATAAGAAGGTTGGCTTGTTATAAATGTGGGAAGCGTCCATCAGTTCATCAATGGCAAATCTGTGCAGATGGTAATATTTGGCGACCAACATGTAGGAAATGTGATATTGAATTAAATAAAATCGTATTAGAGTGGTTGAACGATAAAAAGGCAGCAATAAAGATAGAAAAATATTCGGAGAGACAATGAATCTACCACCACAAAACATAGAAGCTGAAGAATCTGTCATAGCTTCAATATTGATCGACAACACGATTATTGACGACATAAGGGATCTTTTGTCTGCCGATGACTTTTATAAAACTGCCCATAAGATTATTTATCGGTCTATGACGGATCTGCACATTGATAACAATCCGGTGGACCTGGTTACGGTTGTAAACAAATTAAGATCTAATGACGAGCTGGAAAAGGTTGGCGGTGCCATTTATTTATCCGGAGTTATTGATACAGCCCCGTATGCTGCTAATATTATTCATTATGCAAAAATGATAATCAATTGTAGTGTCAGGCGGAAATTAATCGTTGTGAGTAACCAGATCCAGAACACCGCTTTTGATTTGAGCGAGAACATCGACGATATTGTTGACAGTTGTCAACAACAGATTCTTGGCGTGACGATATCCGATGTTAAAAAATACAACTCGGTTACAGACGACCTGATCGAGATTATTGACGAGCTTGAGATCGTCTGGGAAAAGAAAATATTAATAACTGGTGTGCCTGTCGGCTTCGCCCCTTTTGATCGAGCACTTTGTGGGCTACAGGATGGAGATCTAATTGTTCTGGCCGGTCGTCCATCGATGGGAAAGACAGCCCTGGCTATGCAGATGATGAAAAATTCAGCTGTTGAAGGATATCGACCATTTGTCTTCTCGTTAGAACAACCAAAAAAGCAGTTGTATCATCGGCTACTTGCATCTGACTCACGGATCCCCACAACCGCTTTTCGTTCCGGATATTGGAATAAAGATGATTGGAAATTAATTGCCGATGCATCTGCCATGTTGTCCGAAACCAACTTCAGGATAGATGATCGTGGTGGTCTGAATTATAAAGAAATTCGCAAAACGGCCAGGTTTGCCAAGAAAAACTATGGAACGGATTGGATTATTATCGATCATTTAGGTTTAGTTACGGGCGCTGAGAATAAAAATAAAAATGATGAAATTGGCTTATATACCAAACAGTTTAAGGTAATGGCTAAAGAGTTAGATATGCCAGTGATGGTACTGTCACAGTTAAATAGGGCAGCTGATGGCACAGAGCCGAGGCTGCTTCATCTTAGAGATTGTGTTCCTGGCAACACGGTTGTTTCTTTATCTGATGGCAGAGTTGTCCCAATTAAAATGTTAGTTGGTGATAAAAATTCTGTTTTGTCATTACAGGAAAAACCTATTTTGCCATTACGTAAAAAACCTGTCTTTATAAATGGGTCATCTGTGTGGTCGGCTGGTAAAAAAAAATGTTACAGAATTATTTTTGAGTCTGGTAGAGAATTTGAATCTACCAAAAACCATAGATTTTTAAAATTAAACGGCGTTGAAAAGCTGAAGAACATTTCTATTGGAGACAAGATTGCTATTATAAGAAAGACACCGGAGCCAAGGAGGGTTATTGAGGTTGATGATGTTGCCATTAGGTTTTTAGGACAAATGATTGGGGATGGGTCATATTTAAGCGGTCAACCAATGAGATACACAACCATGTGTGAAAAAAATGCATTTGCAGTTGAGTCTGGTGCGGTTGCTTTAGGATCCGAAACAAAAAGATATGCTGGCCGAGGTAAATGGTTTCAAATATTGATATCTGGAAATGGAAACAGATGGCATCCTTCTGGTGCTGGGAAATGGTTAAAAAATCTTGGTGTTTTTGGACAGGCTTCTGGTGACAAACGTATTCCGGAGGAATGTTTTACTTGGTCTAATAGGCAGGTTTCAATTTTAATTAGACATTTATGGGCAACAGATGGGTGCTTGTTTAGCAAAAAGGGGAACACCTCTGTTTATTTTTCATCAAAAAGTAAATCGTTGTGTATTGACCTGGTAAACCTGCTTCACAGGTTCGGAATTGTTGGTAGGATTAGAAATGAAAAGCGGGACAACGTTTGGATGGTATGTTTATATGGTCACGAAATAATAAAATATTGTTCAACTATTGGCGGATATGGAAAGGATGAAGACCGGGTTAGAATCGTTTTAGACGGAATGCCGTTAAATAGAAATACAAACAAGGACACGCTGCCAATTGAATTTTGGAATCACGTTAAGACTGTCTTAAAAAACAAAGGTATAAGCCATAGAGAATTTTGTAAGATTCTCAATAAAAAATATAATGGGTCTGCAATGTGGAGATACTGCCCATCGTTTAAAAGGGCTGATGAAATCTCAAATGCTCTTGACAGCCCATATTTAAAACTGTTTGTAAATAAGAATGTTTATTGGGACAAAATAAAAGAAATAAAACCGTGCGGTGAAAAAGAAGTGTATGATATATCGGTACCAGAAACAAACTTATGGGTGTCTGGATCTATTATTTCTCACAATTCTGGGAATATTGAACAGGACGCAGACGTGGTTGTGTTTATTAACCGTCCGGAAATGTATAGTAAAGCAAAAGAAGTTAAAGGCCTGGCTGATCTGATAATTGCTAAACAAAGGCAGGGGCCGCTATGCAGGATTAAGCTGGTGTGGTTTAAAGAGACCACCAGGTTTGAGCTGGCGATCCGAGATTCGGAGTGTGAATATGGAAGATAACGACAAGGGGGTGTTGAGATTGAAAAGCGTTAAAATTAAAATATTTGAGGCAGTTATTCTTGTAATCTTTTTACTTAGTCTGTTCCTTTGGACATATCTGTTACACAGGCACACTCAGATCAACCTGGGTGAAATGGAAAAGATAAAAACCAACCTGTTGTCGGAAGTGATGCAAAACCGCAGGGATATGCATACCAATAAGGTTGAAATTGCCATGGTGCGAGGGTTGTTTATCCCAAAGGAATATCACATTACCTTGGTGCCGCTGCTGGTGCCTGGTAAACTAAAAAATAAGTATGTACCAGAGATATTTATGAAAAACAGTTTGAAATAATCAAAACCGATAAGGAGGTATTATGTTTTTTAAAAAAAAGCACGACACACAGAAAGAGCTAGGGGATCAAATCAAAACATTAAGGGATCAAATCAAAACATTAAAAAAGGAAAGGAATGGGCGGCAAGACGAGATTGAAAGGTTGAAGCTCAAAAAGAAAATCGAAGATGAAGATATTAAACACATGGTAAAAATGAAAGAGGAAAAGCTCGGGCTTGAGTTTAAAAAGAAAGAAATGGATATCGAGCAAGAGAAACAAGATGCTATCGCTAAAGTCAAGGATGCCTATAGGGACAAGACCGAAAAGTCTCTCGTGGGGCAAAAAGATGACATTAAGGAAATGTACGGGCAGATTTTACAGAGACTGCCGGATGTTAATGTTAATCTAAAGGGCGGTGTGCGGTGAAGGGTACAGAATACCAATTGGGGCTTGGGGGGTTGGGGGGCGTAGCTGAAAGCTCTGGTCAATCTCATTCCGTTGCACAACTCCAAATTCAAGAGCAATTTCGAACTCAAAGACAGCTACGCCACGCCCAGGATAACAGCATGGGTGTGCCGGTTTATCTTCCATCAAAACCGTTAAGCCTGCGCGGCCAGCTACAGCAAGAGACAGACGAGTGGTTGCGGGGTGTATAGAAATATGAAAAAATTACGCATACTTGTGGCGTGCGAATTTTCAGGAATCGTTAGGGATGAGTTTAAAAAGCGGGGCCACGATGCCACGAGTTGTGATTTGCTCGATACGGAATTTCCTGGGAAGCATTACAAGGGCGATGTTTTTGATATTATCAATGATGGCTGGGATATGATGATTGCCCACCCACCATGTCAATTTTTAACAATTACGGCAAACAGGGTTTTTAAAAACAACCCAGAGCGATGGAAAAAAAGATTAGATGCGATGCTTTTTGTTTATGATTTAATGAACGCTAGTGTTGATAAAATATGCATAGAAAATCCAAAGGGTGTTATATCATCTCATATTAGAAAGCCGGACCAATACATACAGCCGTATGAGCACGGGCACAAAGATTCAAAAATGACTGGATTGTGGCTTAAAAATTTACCGCTTTTAAAGCCAACAAAAAAAGTTAACCCCGAGTGGGTTTATACAAAATCAGGCTCTAATAAAAGAATGAGTAAAACACACTGGAACACACCGAGCACAAACAACTCAAGAAACGCACAAGTAAGAAGTATAACATATCTTGGAATAGCAAAAGCAATGGCCGCACAGTGGAGTTAACAAGGTGTGGGAGGAGGAAAAATGAGCAATTCAATGACAATTTTAGCTTTGGATCTTGGCCGACAAACTGGCTGGGCTGTGCTACAAAACGAGATCACCACCATGGGTACCGAAAAGTTTCCGAACATTAGAGGTGAATCACCGGGTATGTTGTATTTACGGTTCGGAGGATGGTTGGAAAAGATGCATGAAATTATGATGAAAAAGCTGGCGATGGTAATCTATGAGCAAGCTCATCATCGCGGAGGCGCTGCAACCCAGGTTGGTGTGGGCCTACAGACTAAGGTGCTGGAGTTTTGTGCCAAGTATGAGATCGAGTGTATGGCGATTCATTCAGGCACGCTAAAAAAATATTCAACCGGGAATGGAGCTGCCAGCAAAGAAACAATGATAGAAGCCGTCAAGGCTAAAGGGTATAGCCCACTCAACGATGACGAGGCTGACGCCTTTTTAATGTTAGAGTACGCCAAACATGAGATTGGTGTACGATAACGGAATGCCCCAAATGTAGTGAAGAAATGATAATGTGGAGGGAGCTTAAATGAAACTACAGCTTAAAATATATGCGGCGGACAGCAGAAGCGGGAAGGAAGAAATAAAAGATATTTTTTATATTATGTTTATCGGCCCAGACAAAGAAGGAAAAGAGGGCTATATGGTACACACAAAAGACGATCGCGTCCCACAGTATTTGGTTGATGGGACATGGGGTGAAATCATTTACAAATAACAGAGGAGGTAGACATGACTGAATTAAACCCGAGTGGAATTATTGCAAAACTGGAAGAAGACGGACCAGACGCCGTACGGAAGAAGTTGCGTTTGTAGATGCGCCCACAGGAGAACCGACTGAATCAACAGACGAAGCCACTATTGCGTCAGTTTCGGAAAGTGGACAATGGCCTGATGCCGAAACCTTAGAACTGGCCAACAAAACTGATGAGGAATATAAGGCTGCTGATTCAAGAACTAAGCGGAAAATCACAATGGCCAGGAAGAAGGTGGATGAGGCAAAGGAATAATCTGTAAAAAAAAAATAAGGGAGGATTATTGTGGATATCGGCTTTACTGAACGTGAAACAATATCTGGCATGGTCAAACGGCTTATGACTGACTATGAAGCAGAAATTGAGGCGGCCTACACCAACACCGATGGTGTGTTTAAAATTTCATTTTCCACCAAGATAGAGCCAAAGGCCAATACCAAGGTTGTAACGGTGGAAATGTCTTTTGATCCGGCCAAAAAGGTAAAGGACAGGATCACGGAAACTATAGATCCGGATCAGATGAAGTTGCCATTTAAGGAGAAACAGGATTTAGATTCGGCTGGCTAAAAGCTATCTTACCAGCGGAAGGAGCGAGGGATAATGGACATAAAGGAACTGAAAAATCGATTTACTTATCATCCGCCGATTCTTGGGTCGAGTCAGACAATCAGGTATGAGGAAATCAGGGCCGGTGCTTTAAGTTTTGCGGAATATTTACTGAGTGTCACGCTGGAGTCGAGGGAGCAGTCGTTGGCTCTTACTAAGTTGGACGAGGTGGTGTTTTGGTCCAACGCAGCGATAGCTCGCAACGAAACCAATGTAAGGTAGGTGTAGTATGGGTGGAGGGAAAGCAATTAATTTAAAAGGTCGGAAATTTGGCCGACTAAAAGTTTTAGAAAGATCTGGAAGCGATAAAGCTGGTTTAGCTTTGTGGAAATGTTTTTGTTTTTGTGGTGAGATTACGACAGTCCGTGGATATAGTTTGCGTAGAGGGAACACTAAGTCTTGTAGCTGTTTAAGAAAAAGTCCATTTAATACGGGTGGATCAAGGATAAAGTATATCTCTGCTGAAGATGCAACTTGGCATTTTTTTCATAATCAATATAAAAGAAATGCAAAACACAGAGGAATAAAAATGTCTATTGCATATAAAGAGTTTATGTCTATATGTTTAACGCCCTGTCATTATTGTGGAAAGCAGCCTGAAAAACGTCCCACCCAGAAAGGAAGAACAACCATTAACGCTTCTGGAATTGATCGTGTGGACAACGATAAGGGATATGTTCTTGGGAACGTTGTTCCTTGCTGCACTTGGTGTAATAGGGCTAAAAATAGTCAAACAGAGAAATATTTTATTAAAAAATGCATAGAGGTAGCCAACGCAGCGATTGCACGAAATGAACATAGCCCAGGGCAACCTATTCAGCCTGGCTAAGTAGGCCTGGCATGACTGTCTAAAAAGGGGTAGCTCAACAGTAGAGCGTATGTTGCGGAGATACAGGGTAGCGAGTCCAAAGGGCTGTGACACGGCCAGCCACGTCCTATCGCTCACACGGGAACATAAGGTTGCAGGTTCGAGTCCTGCCCCCTTTACCGTTCTTTTTTTGGTCTAGGCCTGGCATGACCGTCTATAAATCCGATCAAAAATTTTTTGAAAAATTCTGGCTGGGGTTTGCTGGGAGGTCAAATCTTGGCCGGTTGCCTGGTCATACGGGGCCGGATCGTCCATAGTCGGTCCGGCTCCTGGCCAGGTTCTTTTTTTTGGTCTGGGATCTGGGAATAAAAAAAGGCGGCTCCATCTCTGGGCCGCCTTTCTTGTTTGGGGTGGGCTATACTCTGTGGTGTATCCAGTCAAGGCGCTGTAGGGCCTGGGCCGCTGGGATCATATGAGCCGCCGCTATCGCTGCAAGGCGTTTTTCCTCTGCCCTTTTGGCGTTCCAGTTAATAGATGCCTTTGCTCCGTTAAGGGCGTCTTGGTAGCCTGGGCCATAATATCCCCAGCAACTGTCAACGTGTTCCTCTGCGGTGTCTCGGTCCTCTCCTGGCTCCGGCTTTCCGTCTACAATCCAGCCGTAAACGTCGCCGGTCAGATATGCGTCAAAGGTTTTGACTTCGCCTTTCAGGTAGCCGGTGACTTTCTTAATGGTTTCGGGGTCGGTGTTTCCATACTCGGCCTTGATCTTTTCATGTGTAATATGAATACATCCTACCTGGCCGCTGTCCCAGGGGCAGGGAAAGGGACCTGTTGATATCGTGATACCGCTGTGATCGTAAAGGAATAAAGGAAGGGCCAAAACGTCCGGCCGTTCAATCAATTCTTTTAGCTCGTCAATGTCCTTTATGGCGTCGGGGGTGCTCAAGTTGTAGTTACGATGAAAACAGCTGAAGGTTCCGAGCATGTCCCACTCTGTAAGCGGATTCATGGCGTCCCGGTCGTACTCTATTGTTATTTTTCGGTTTTTATAGATTTCTTCGTGTGCGCTTTCCATGGTCTGTGTCTCCTCTCCAGGCTTTAAAAGTCGTTGCCTGTGTGGTATTGGGGGTTCTTAGATCGTACAGCCTGGGGCGTCTCAGGTTGTCAAATTAGACTTTAAACCCAGGGCGGCGCCTGGTCTGCCTTTGGTAAGGTAAAAAGAAAGTTCAAGGCGTCCCGTGGCACTTCCTGTTTTTTCCAGGCGGTCCCGTACTTATAGCCGCATGTGGGACAAGGTTTTGACAGTACGCCTTCCGGGTGTTCTTTTTCTGTCAACCAGCTGGTGCTTTTGGTTTCTGCCCCTATCTTAACCTCCTTTTTTCCCCAGCCTTCGGCTGTCTGATGTTCACAACCTGCGTGCATGTCGTTAAGGTGATACAGTTTCCAGTATTCCAGGAGGGTATACCACTTGTCAACTGTCCAGCCTGGCCTGAATCTGATGTCACGGGGTTGAATTGGGCTAGGATATCGATTGTAGTCGTGTTCGGGGTTGCGGTGCTGGAATTCCATGTCTATCTGGCCGCAGCTCCCCAGTGCGTTCCCGCCTTGGGTTGGGCCGATTACGCCGCTGATAGATAGGCGTCCTTTCTCGTTTAGGTTGATCTTACAGTAAATGCTTGCCCATCTGCCGCCGTTCCAGGTTTTCATGGTTCCCGGGCGAACAACTAAACTTTTTGCTATTTTTTTCATGGTCTTGCCTCCTTTAATATGTTTCTGACAACAGGCCGATAACGTAGCTTGTCGCGTTCTCTGCTAAGTATATGGGCGGTCCTGCTGGATGCTTGGTATTCAATACCAGTTTGGCCTTGCTGTTACTAAAGCCTACCAGGTGCAGCGTTTTCTTGGTCTGTTCCACTATTATCCAGACTTGGCTATTATATTTGATTATGTTCCCTGGGTGCAAATGCGTGTAAATCATAGGCATATATCCCCTTTCCTGGCCGAATGCTTCCCTTTCTGCCAGTGTGTGAAGGTTGTCCAGGTGTAATAATATAGTCAACGGCGCTCCCGTTTTCGTAAACGTCCGCAACATATCGCCGGTGATATTTAATATCGTTCCTGTTGGGACTCATGCCGCCATACAGGGAAAAGCCTTTTATAACATCCTCTGTTATATCCCAGTGCATACGCCACGCCTTTTCCCTTTCGCCTGTTGCATGGTGGCGGATCGTGACAAGTTTCTGACCGTCCGGCTTTATGGGCGCGGTCCTGAAAAATAAGCGGCGTATGAAATCGGCCGCCTTTTGCATGTGCTTTTGTTCCGGCATTTTGTCCGGTCTAATCAAATCAAATGGTGTTTTCATGGTCGGTGGTCTCCTTTCTGTTTATTGCCGGTATCTATCCAGCACGGTTTCAAGGTCTGCAACACGTTCATTCTCAATGCAACGGTTGCGCTCGGCTTCTTCCCTGGTTGGGAACTTTCTTGTATGCCGCAAGTTGTCGGTGTAGCTGTTTCGGTGTCCAGCCTTGTGGCTTGGCTCGGCTCCAGGGTCCAGCGCTGGCCGGTCCCTGGGGCCTGGTCAAGTCATTAAGCTGCTTTGGCTGTCTCTATGGTGTGCCATTGGGTGGGGTGCAGTTCTATGATCTGACCGCCTAAGCGCTCAAGGTCTGTGGCGCTGTCGTAGTCGTCCACGTCCTGGCTATGTCGTGTGATTGCCTGGGCTATGCCATACTGTGACAAGTCGCCGCCTTCGATGAAGTGCTTTAATATTCCGGTGCTGTCGCTGTCGTTCAGGCTGTTGGCCTTGGTCACTTCTTGGATAGCTCCCAGCGGATCATCAACTTTGCGCTCGGTGCTTTCTCGCAGTTCGTCAACCAATAGTTTGAACTGTGTCTCACTGGCCGCCGCTGCAATAACGTCCCGTAATTTCTTCATAAAAGCCTGGTCGTCTGCTCTTAAAGTGTCGTCTTTAAAGAAGCGGTAGGCGTCCTTGCCTTCTCCTGCAAGGCGTCCAACATGATATTTCTTCATGCCGAAATCGTTTCGGATCATGCCGTTGACACAAATCAGCCTCATAATGAGGGGCTGCACGTTCACGCTCCCCAGTCCGATTTCTGAATTACTGACCATTACACCAGCTTGAACAACGTCCCCTTTCGTGACTTCTTCCTGGACCTTGGGAAACAAGGCCTTGAAATAAAGGCGGCGCTCGGTGACTTCGCAGCTAACCACGTCTGTATTTGTGAGTCCTACCTCTGACAATACAGGCATCATGGTCTTCATAACGTCAAGATGGTCAAGTACTCTGTAACGGTCGGATAAAAAAGCACGGTGCTTGCCGTCCAGGGTTCGGATCATACGCCTGGCCGGTGTCGCTTTTAGCCAGGTATTGACATTTTCAACTAAAAGCCGGGGTTGCTCTGATTGCATGCGTCGGTAATACTGACGGGGTATCTTGCCGAATGTTGCAAGCTGATCGTGTGCGGTGTCCTGGATCGGGAAACTACCCTGGCCTTCGACGTCCAGGTTGATACTGGGGCTGGTCTGTGCCTCGCTCTCTGCATGTATGGCGTCATAAAGCGCTGGGGCCTTGATTGTGACCTTTAGCTGGTCGGTGGGCGCAATGAAATCTTGCTTGGTTGCCTGTTGTCTTGATATCTCGGTGAAAAAGTCTGCAATGTCTCTGCCTTTTTTCATGGTGTTGGCTCCTTTGTGTTAGTGGTTAATAGTTGCTTTGCTTCTTTGATTGCCTCTTTTTGTGTCTTGTAGTGGCCCATATATTCCCTGCCTTCCTGGGTGTTATACAGGAACCACCATTTCTCTTTCAAGGGTCTGTCCATGTACGGGAAAGCATCGCACAGGCGCTCTTTCCTTATGATAAATCTTGTGTTTCCAATTACTAACGGCATTGTTTCCCCTTCACCACGGTTTTGGGCCTTCAACTTCAAAACCCCATTGGTTGGTACGATAAAGATACTTTTTCTTCCTGGCGTACTTGCTTTGCCCTTTTCCTTGGGCCTTAAATCTGTTTGCCCTGGCCTGTCTTTTGGCCTCAAGCGCTTTCTGTCGCTTCTGTCCTTTTGGCATTGTGATATGCTCCTTTCCTAGGTTGTGGGTTTATAGCAATGATACTGCCAGCGATAAATATATCACCAACTGAAACAAGTACAAGATCGCTGTCAACTTCATGGTTCTTTGATAGGTGGTTGCCATGCTGTTGGCCTCCTTCCCTGGCTGGGTTGTTGGTTGTGGCCTTCCGGGGCCTGTATCTACAATATAAGACATCATAACTTACTTGTCAAGTACTTTCTTCATTTATTTCGTACCTGATATCATTACACATCCCTGCCATACTGTGGCCGGTGTGTCGTAGTCTATAACAGGGTGATATAACAGGATAAAACAATAGGGAAACGGGGAAAAGAAAAGAGTCTACAATAAAAGGCTTGACATCTCTTCATTACCCATTGTATTAACTCCCCGTCTCTAAAACCCAATCACTTATTTATCCCGTCTCCATAGCCTAATCGTCACTTTTATAGTTATGCCTGATAAACCGGTGGAAAAAAAGCTGGGCCGTAAGCCTAAGGTTCCGGTCACCAGACTGCTCGAGTTGCGTAACGCCGGTCTGACCATGCAGGAAATAGCTGACCTTTGCAAGTGTTCTCCTGCCAACGTATCAGCCCGTCTGCGTGCCGTCAAGGCTGACTTCAAAGGTCTGTCCGTGTTCAAGGACAAGCGGCCTGATATCCTCGCCTTGCTTCAACAGAAGTTGCTTTATTCTTTGAGTGACAAGGATATAAAAAGAATGCCCGGTGGTTCCAGGGTGTTGGCCATGTGCCAGTTATACGATAAAGAACGGATCGAGCGCGGTCAACCGGGTGCATACATCCAGTATTCTGACTTTGATGATGAACTGGGCCAGGTTGATAATGAAATCAAGCAGTTAGAAGCAGAGCTGGCCGGTCTGGGTGGCTGACCGATAGTTATAAGTGGTTAGCTTGGGCCGGGACAGCGGCCTGAATCATGTTATCATGGGCACGGGTGGCTCCCATTTACTTTGATTAGCTGTTAAATATGCGATATGCCAGAAATAAATGAACATGATAGTTAACATAATACATCTTATAAGACGGTCACTTGTATCTTGTGGTCATGGTTTGGTGGCTCTGGTCCATCAGATATCCTGGTCCAACAGCCCAGGCCTTGGGTCGCTGTGGTTGCCCGTGGAACCCGGAAACGGGCCAGATCCAACCAGGAGAAGCCGACCCCCAAAAAAATCGGAAGCGATACCTGTTCTACTTCTCCCATGGATTCCAAAACTTCCAAAAGAAAGGGACGTGGTGTCCTACGGGTTATGGTCAGTATGGGCTAAAAGGTTAAAGGCTTGAAATTATTTCAAATTATAAAAAAGGGGTGCTCGGTATTCCCGAGAAAACACTTTTTAAACCGGACATTGCAACGGAGGTGTTATGATGGAAAGGACAGGAGAGGCTAAAACTACTAATCCGGAGGATATGGACTTAATGAAGGTTTTCAGGGATCTTAGGGTTGTTTCTTACCGGGATGAAGGCAATTTCATGTACTGTCCCACCGGTGAGCCGTATATGACCGTGGCTTCGGCTGGGATTAAGCCGGAGGGTGCCAAAACCGACCTATTCGACTCTGAACGGAAGGCGTTTGATGCTTGGAACGACACTATCCGGGAGGTTGTAAAGGGCGTTGACCGGACGTTAATGGGCGAAAATGAGGGGAAATTAACGGTTTATTGGCGCAGGAAGCCCGAAATGAAGTATCTTGAGCCATACCGGCTGCTGGACAAAGATGAATCCACAGAAGAATGGCTTTCTGACACTAAGGGGTTTTCTACTGGGCGCTGGACGGTATATTCAAGGTTTCGGATCTCCGTAAGGCCGGTCATCCAGAGCGCCGATTACAACGAAATTTATCCGACCAGGGGTGAAGGGTTGCCGGATGTGGTAGATGGGAGGGTTGACATATGAAAGTATATTTTTCAAAACAATATAACCCGGAATCTTGGCCGAAGGTGCATATTATTCGTTTCCCTTTTAACATTGAGAAGTTTTGCTTATGGGTGCGGAAATTAAGGGTGTTTATGGACGGTTTAAAACTTTAACAATAGGAGGTTATCATGTCTTTGAACGGTGTAAGACGAAAACGCCTGTCCCAACGGGAAGGTGCTAAAAATTCCGGTTTGCCGGGAGCAATGCGACCGCTGGATCGAGGGGTTGTGGATACCAAGATAAATGTCCACGGTGCTACCGGCCAGGAGGCCAATTTAAAGAATTTTCCCGGTTCCGGTGTGCAGGATCCTACTTTTAGGAACTTGCCGCAAGCCCAGGGCGCGGATCCAAACATTGGGAATCACACGGTTTCTGATGTGAGGACTCATGTTAAGGGTCATGGCGGATCAGGGCCGAATTGCAGCTACGGAAAAGCAATGGCGAAGCGATAAGTCTGTATTTATACGGGCTTTTTTTGTTTTTATTAACGATTTTTTTTAACTTGGAGGTTTATCATGGGTGAAACTAATCTTTCCGGACCACTGGTTATAGAAGAAGGTGTAGAAGCTGGTGGAACGCTAAAAGCAACCCAAGGTGTAGAACGGGAAACAACGACATATGCGGTAGATACGGATCTGGGTGATGTAGACTTTCCGACCGATGTAATTCTCATCGACGGAACGAGCGCTACCGTAGCAATTTCCAATTTTACGCCGACACCCGGCAAATTGTATATTTTTGTCTGTCTGGACTCCACACAAGTGACGACACTGACGGCTTCTTCCGGCGTGACGCTGGACGGGACTAACGATGTGGTAACTTTTACGGGTACAAACGACGTTCTGGTGCTGTATGCGGTTTCTGCGACGATGTGTTTGGTTGTGGCTAATCCGCAAACACTGTCTTTTAGTTAATGGCTATGGGAGTATACTCATCGTCGCTTGGAACAGGGGGGGCTTATGCCAAGAAATCGCTGTTCCAACAGCAGGTTTCCACACAACGGCAGGCTTCCACACAACAGCAGAAGCAGGATCGTCACAATTTTTACAAAAAGAACGGCAAACCGCCGTACACGGATAGTGATCTCCAGGCTGACTATGAAAAGCTGAAACCGGTAAAGATTAAAAAGTAAGGAGAAATATTATGGGATGGTGGAAAATTAAAGATGTAGAAAGCGGAGAGGTTGATTTTAATCATAAATGTCCAACAAACCCTCAACTTACAAATGCCGTGCCTGGGCATGAAATAGAGAATTCTTTGTATAATGGTGATGGGCCGGCGGATTTAATGGGATCAGTGCTCAAGAAAATCAATGCACAGTATGAGGCTGCTTGGGATCGTCCTGCTAAAAAGAAAGAGCTTACAGCCGTGTTTAATTTTTGCTGTAACGGGATGTTTAGAAACAATAAAAAATAACCAGTCGAGACTAAAAATATAAATGGCTGAGATTATTCAACTGGATATTTTGACAAAATGTGACATTTCAGCAGACCGAGTCCTGGAAGCCGCCCTGGATAAACTGGAAGGTGTAGTCATTACCGGATTCGATAAAAATGGTGATGAATACTTTGCCAGCTCCTATGCCGATGGCGGAGATGCTTTATGGCTGCTGGAAAAATGTAAGCAAAACCTATTAAATTATGATGAAGGAGAATAATCATGGGATATAACGTAGGAGCCTGGTTGTCGAGCAAGTTTCTTGGTACCGGCAAAAAAGATCCGAAATCCCAAAAGGGCGTCTCCAGCTACATAAAACCCAAAGCGATCACGAGAAAGGCCCTTGACGAAGCTGGCGACATTTCTAAGCCTACACCGCGTCGGGGCGATACGGATGGTGATTATGACACCTATGCCGAGGATCGTAACCTGGAAAAAGATGACGAAAAGGATTGAGGAGGAATTATGGGTAAAATCGAACATTTAGAAATAAAGGACGCCAGCGGATTCAGAAAAAATATGTCTGAGCTAACGAAGGAGTGGGACGAAGATAATGTCGAGTCTCTTTCTATTGTTTATCATCGTAAGGACGGCTCCCTTCGGTGCTACTGGTCTGGGATACCGGCCGAAATGATGCTGTTGATGGAGATTTTCAAAAGGGATGTGATCGAGAGTAGTTTTCCCGTAGGTGGTGGGTATGAGCATTTTTATGATGGCGACGAAGACTCTGAAGTCGAGAAGCCTGAAACTGAGGACTGAAATGGGAAGATTTATGACACCTTGTTGTTGTGTGTGTGGTTTGGCAGCCAAAAATTTTAACGATCCAGATTGGCAGTGGCGGGACTTTTGCCCTTCGTGTGGGAAAAAGGTTGAAAAGATGTACGGAAAGCTTAAGCAATATTGTATTTTTTCACTTTTGGACCCTTTAAAATTTAAAGATGCGAAATAGGTGAAGTTTAATATGGGCGAACCGGCATTAAATATTGATCCGACCAAACGTAAACGGATGCGCCTTGAGCAGAAACTGGCTCGGGCGAAAACCCGTCAGGCTCTGGCTATATCCGGAAAGATCAAGTATCGCAAGGAAAACGAGATCGAGTTTTTCACCAGGCCCAATCCCCGTCAGGAGGAGCTGCTGGAAGCCTGGGATCATCAGCGCTTTAAGGTTTTCACACTCACCGGGGCAAATCGCATAGGAAAAACAACCATCGGCACAATTATCGCAATATCTACCATGAGGGGCCGCTGGCCGTGGAATAATCTCAGTCTGACTTTTCCACATAATCAGCCACGGAAGGTACGCTATATCGGTCAGGACTGGGAAAAACATATTAAATCGGTTATAGTACCGGCACTTAAAAAGTGGTGGCCTAACCGCATTCCCGTTAAAACTCGCAAAAACCAGCACGGGATCGAGGCCTACTGGGAAGATCTTGAAACCGGATCTACCTTAGAAATAATGAGCAATAAACAGGATGTTGACCTGCATGAAGGTTGGGAAGGTGATCTTATTTGCCTTGAGGAAAACCAAAAAGTTTTGACAGAAACCGGAGTTTGGGTGCCGATTAAGGACATCGAGGTTGGAAGTTTTGTCTGGACAACATCAAGCAACCATCTCCGAAGCAAACGGAAAGTTTTAAAGAAAATATCCGGTGGTATTAAAAATGTTTCAAAACTAAAGGTTGTCGGAGGGATCGAACTAATTCTTACGCCAGACCATGAGGTTTATGTTCGTAGCGATGATCCTAATATTAGGGATAAAAAGAAAGCGGTTAAGGATTTAACTCCGGACGATTTCGTTTATTGTCCATTGGTAGAAATTAAAGATTCCGGAGCAAATGAATTTTTTAAGACATTTAAGCCTTTTTTATTTTTATTAGGAGCATGGATTGGGGATGGTTGGTGTGATAAGAAAAGGACACATATTGCAACTGCTAACGATGAATTTAAAGTGTATTTTGAATCTTGTATTCCCTGTGGATATAAATTAATTCACAGGAAGCGTTATGATTATGAAATCCAGCCATCAAATGGGATTTTTTATAAATTCCTGAATAGTTTTAGGATTGCCCATAAAAAAGCACACGAAAAATTTATCCCCGATGAGGTTTTTACTCTTGATAAGGATGAAAAACTGGAATTTATTCGAGGCTTACTTGCAACTGACGGTTGGGTGATGAAAAACCAAATCGGTTACGGTTCGACTTCTCAGGTATTGGCGCGCGGTTTCCATAAACTCCTTAGAAGTATAGGAATTCACTCAACAGTTCAATTTAAAAAAAGCCAAAAAGAGGGTGTGTGGAGAGACCAGTGGTTTATACTTATTTCAAAAAGTGGTTCTGTCTTGCGACTTGTCGACGGATTAAAATTTATTCCCGGAAAAGACTTAAAGATTGCAGTTGAAGGGGCTAAGGTTCGTTACTTAAATAAAGTGAGGTTGAGCAACAGAAATCCGAGAAAAACTTTTCGTGCCGGTATAAAAAACTATCGTAGAAGTGTCCAATATCACAGGTTTAAATCGCTTGAACCGTGTGGAAAGGCAAATGTTTACGACTTAACTGTTGAAGATAATCATAATTTTATTTGTGAATGTATTAAAGTAAGTAATTGTTACGACGAACCCCCCAAGCGTAATATCCGAGTAGCCAATGCCCGTGGCCTGATCGATCGCCAGGGCAGGGAATTGTTTTGTGCCACACTACTGAAAGAAGCCTGGATCGACCGAGAGATTATTCGAGCCAAGCTGGACGATGGCCGTCCCGATATGACCATTTTTAATGTCCATGGCGAGATCTACGACAATGTGGGTTACGGACTGACTTCCCAGGGTGTGGCCGAATTTGAAAAGAAACTGACCGAGGAAGAAAAGGAAGCTCGATTAAAAGGTATTCCCAGTTATATGTCCGGGCTGATCTGTAAGAACTATAAGCGTCAGCGGAACGTGATCGAACCTTTTAAGATACCGACAAACTGGCTGATAGATATCGGAATCGACACGCATCCAAGAAAGCCCCATGCGCTTCTATTTATAGCTACCGATGAACGCAACTTCCGGTACCTGTTCCATGAGATTTGGGAGAACGGATCCGGATTCGATATCGGCGACTGGATCATGCGGATTATTAAACGTCGTGTTTTAAGAATTAATCGTGTTATTTGCGATCCTTTGGCAAAGGGGGATCCCAATAACGACAACACTACTTTTGATAAGATCGCCGGTAAATTGTTTCCACATGACATTATCCTGGAGACAGCCACCAAGGATAAAGACTCTGGGATTATTGAAATTAACAATCACCTGTTGGGACCCAATAAAATGCCCAGCATGTTTGTATTCAACACCTGCCTTCGCACGGTTGACCAGATGGAAAGCTGGATGTACGCTGATGACGGTAAGCCGAGCAAGGATGATGACGACTTTATGGAAAACCTGTACCGCTTGCTTCTTTTAGATACCGAGTACGTAGAGCCTGACGATCAGGCCGATGAAGAAGAAGGCGTAAGCCAGGACCAGGTTAATCCGACAACGGGGTATTGATATGGCAGATGCATTGCAAGCGAGAAATCCGATGGACGACAGCCAGACTCCGGTTGATGTTCCGCCGACTATTGACGAGGAGCTTCCCAGTCATACCGGCGCCGATTTTCTGGATATGGCGCTTATGGCCGAGAATGTTGCCGAGGAGTTGCTACTTTCCGAGCTGCTGACTATTGGCCGCCGGGTAGTGGAAGAATATGATATCGACAAAGATTCCAGGGCCGCCTGGGAGCGCCGGATGAAAGAGGCCTTGAGTCTGGCACGGCAGCTCAGGGAAACGAAAACCTGGGGCGGAGACGTGAGAGCAAATATCAAGTATCCGCTGATTTCAACGGCGTGTATCCAGTTTTCTTCACGGGCCTATGGCAATATTGTAAAGGGTGAAGATTATGTGAAAGTTAAGGTGTTTGGAGAGGATGCCAACGGTGAAAAGAAAAAACGGGCCGAAAGGGTCAGGATTCATATGAACGCCCAGCTGTCTGCAGCAACCACCGCCTGGGAGGACGAGATGGACCAGTTGCTGATTTCTATGCCTCTTTTAGGCGTGGCCTTCAAAAAAACCTATCGCAATTTTATCGATTCTACCACGGTGAGTGAATATGTGGACCCGGAAAGGCTCGTGGTTCATTACTGGGCTAAGTCCATGGAGACCGCGTCCAGGGTCACCCATGTTATCGAAATGACCAAAAATCAGTATCTGGAACACACTCGGTCCGGATTATGGCGTGATGCCGGTATCGAGCATAAACAGCCGGATGTGAGCGAGGAGGAGCTGAAAAAGAAGCAAGGAGACGTTAGGGACACCGAATCGACCTATATCTTTTTAGAACAGCACCGCTGGCTGGATCTGGACAGAGACGGCTATAAGGAGCCATATATTGTGACGGTCCATAAAGCATCCAACGAAGTGATGCGGATCGTTCCCAGATTCAGAGCTACATCGGTAATTAGAAACCCCAACGGTGAAGTCATAAAAATCATCCCTGACCAGTATTTCACCCGTTATCTATTCTTCCCCGACTTTGACGCCAATTTTTACGGTCTCGGGTTCGGGATCCTGTTGTCTCCGGTCAACGAGACTGTCAATTCACTTATCAACCAGCTGCTGGATTCCGGCACGCTTCAAAATCGCCAGTCCGGTTTTATCAACCGGGGCATCCGCCTGATGAAAGCCGGTGGATCCGGATCGATTAAATTTAAAGCCGGTGAATGGAAGTTCGTAAAATCGGCTGGTGACGACCTGCGAAAGAGTATTTTCCCCCTGCCCACCAAGGAACCGTCTGCTACGCTGTTTTCACTGCTGGGACTGATGCTGGAGGCCGCCCAGACGCTGGCCTCACAGGCTGAAGTCCTGTCAGGTGAACAGACCCAGCCGAATGTCCCAGCCACCACTACGCTGGCCTTGATCGAGCAGGGTTTGAAGGTTTTTTCTTCAATTTATAAAAGGATTCATCGAGCGTTGAAATCAGAGTTTTTGAAGATTCAGCGCTTAAACATGCTTTTCACCACCCCGGAAGAATATAACCGGATTCTGGATATGTACGATGAAGGCAAGTTTGACCCACGGGTGGATTACGACATGGACGATATGGATATCGGGCCGGTCAGCTCTACGGCTGATGTTTCCGACACCCAGAAAATCATAAAAGCGGAAGCCCTAATGCAAATTTCCGGACGGGGACTGGACGATCAGAAGATCTTGGCCCGATATTTGGATGCCATTCAGATCGACAACTGGGAGGAACTGGTACCGGAATCTCCGCAGCCCAATATTCAGTTGATCATGTTTCAGAAGAATTTGGAGATCGAGCATGCCAAAATCCAGCAATCTGAAAGGGAGTTGAATATAAAAGAGCGCGAAGTGATGATTAAGGATGCGGAGACGTTCTACAAAATGGTTAAGCTCCAGGCTGACAGTGTCAAGGCTATTGCCCTGGCAGAAGCTGCCGAGCTGGGACCCCAGATTGCAGAGTATAAAACACAGGTCACTCATTTGACCGCTGTGATTAACGCTAAAAGGGTGGATCTGGAAGCAGATCTGAAACAAAGGCAATACGAGGATCAACAGCGCAGAGAAGCGCAAGGCGGTGCGCAGCCAGGCGGCGGTACAGGACAAGCGCCGGGAGCTAAAGCAGCGCCAGGAATGGGAGGAGGACAAGGTGCCGCAGTACAACCAGGAGGAGTTGTCTAAGGAGACTTTCGGTCTGTGGAAAACACTACCGATCACCCAAACGGTCATAGAAAGCCTACGGGAAGAAAAGCAGCAACTTGTTGCCATGCTTAGTACCGGCGAGACCTTGAAGGGTGACAGTGGTAACACAGCGGAAGCGACAGCACAGTTGGTAGGAATGATCAAAGGAATTGATTTAATTTTAAATATCGAGTATCAGGAAGAAGGAGGAATGTCTTATGGATTGTCCGATTGATCCGGAAGGATCCAAAATAGTGATTGTACCCGACAAGATCGATGAAAAGACGGCTGGAGGTATCATTGTTGTTCCACCAGGGACACGCCGGCAGGAGCAAAACGCTGTTACCCAGGGTACATTGGCGGCCATTGGCCCCAGAGCTGAAGTTTGCTGGAATAACGGAGATGGGAAAGAGACACCGGCAAAGATAGGCGACAGGGTCATTTATGCCAGGTACGGCGGTATCCAGATTAAGTGGGGGAAAGAAACATTTCAGATTCTCCAGGACCAGGATGTCGTGGGGAAAATGCTGGAAGAACCGCCAGCCGTCGATCTTGTCTTTAAACAATAAAGGAGAGGAGTTATGGGAACAGAATTAGAAGGAAAAACAGCGCCGGAGATAAAAATCACAACCGGTGACAGGGTTACGGGCGAAGGTGCCGGTATAAAAAAACAGGCAGGGGAAGGGGAAAACTTTAACGATGTTGAGGTCCTGGCCATGAGAATGGGCTGGAATCCGGAGCATGACGAAAACAGCGGGCGAGCTTTTAAAACTGCTGAACAGTACATCGTAGACTCCAAACAGATCCAGGACACTACGGTAAAAACGCTCAACACTCTTAAAAAGACCAACGAGGATCTGGTTGGCGGGATGCAGAATCTCAAGACCCACTACACTAAGATGGCTGAGGTTGAGAAAACCAGAATCGATACCGAGATTGCAGACCTAAAAGGCAAACGGAATAAGGCCATCGAGGATTCTGATAAGGAGATAGTGAAAACCGTAGACGGCCAGATCGAAAATTTGCAAAATTCTAAAAAAGACATGGACGATTCGATCCAGCAGCAAAAGGCCGGACCGAACGCTTTCGACACGCTTTCCAAGGAATGGATGGCAGACAACGTGTGGTACGGTAAAAACCAGGAAATGACCAACTACGTTGATGCCCAGAGCGAGAGATTCAGGGGGTTGCCGGATGATACCTACTTTGAGAAGCTGTCAGAGGCGGCTATGATCATGTTTCCCGATCAGTTTAAAGGACAACAAAAGGCTGTTCCCGGGACTGCACAACAGCAGACCCGGAATCAGCAACAAGTCGTCGGTGGGCAGACACGCCAGACCGGCGCAGGGGCAAAAATTAAAGCGACTTTCAACGACCTGTCTCCAGATCAACAGAAATGGGCTTCGTTCTACGAAAAAAATAAGGTAATGTCTAAGCAGGAATACGTAGACGAGCAGGTCAAAATAGGAAACATTCAAACAGGATAAGGATTGCCGACCAGTCGGCTAAGGAGGACACCAGTGGACGATAATAATAAAATATTACTTCGGACGAACGGTTTACCATTTGCCACAGCAAGGGCAGCAGATCTGCGAATTGCTGCCATGGCCAAACAGGGAAAGAACTACAGTAGGATCCCTTGGACAGCAAAGGACACTGAAACCGGAGATGCGGTCGAGGGTTTTGCCCTTGAAAGAATCGACGGTGAAATAAAGCGTCCCGAGAGGATTCCAATAGGACAAAGAAATCGGCTTACAGCGCCGAGACGGCCAGGGTATGTACGCAGGTTTGTGAATTTAAAACCAGGCAGGACCAAGATGTTTGAGGACGCCGGATACCAGATGGTCACGGATCAAACTTACGATCCGGACAATCCGGGTGTGGTTAAGAAAGATCGCACCGTGGGTACGACGCCCCTTGGATCTGCTGTGGTAGAGGAAGTTGGCGGTGGGCAACAGGCTGTTTTAATGGAGATACGTGAGGATTGGTATAATACGGACCAGGCGAAGAAAGCACATCTCCTGGACGAAATGGAAGTTCAAATTAAACGTAGACCCACAAAAGACGGCCACTATGGGGATGTAAAAGCGGAAAGGTCAGCGGTCGAACCGAATCAGGTTGATATCGACCAGGGCCATTTCTAATCTTATCTGCCGTGGTTGGCCAAAACGGAGGATAAAATTATGCCTAACGTAGATCGCCCAAGGGGGTTAAGTCCGATAAAGCACATGAACGGCAATCCCTATAATGGCGAATTTAATATTTATTTTGTTCCTGTCGCCGACGCCACATACGACATTTTTGTTGGTGATTTGCTTCAATTCGGCGCAGGTGCGGATCCGACCGGTAAATATCCACTCTGTTCGCAGTATGTAGCTGCAGAGACCGATGTTGTTGGTGTGTGTGTCGGGTTTGGAGACAGCCCCAAGGTTATGGCCAATGTGTCTAACCTGTCCTTGCGTTATCGAGTTAAAGCAACGGACAAATACATTGCGGTTGTCGACGACCCGGACGTTATCTTTCGTATTCAGGAAGATGGCGTCACCACTCCAGTCGCGGAGGCTTCTGTCGGCTTAAATGCGGAAATAATCGTTGGAGCCGGTGTTGCGGCTACCGGCATTTCCGGCATGGAGCTTGACAGTGATACCGTCGCTGCGACAGCAACATTGCCGTTACGGATATTGAGGCTGGATCCTGCGGAGGATAATGCACTGGGTGCCTATGCGGATTGGTTGGTACTCCTAAACACTAACTACCATCGAAACACGACAGGTATCTAAGCCTGGGCGAATAAATAGGAGGTAGATCAATGGGTGTTATTACAACCGGATCATTCGCCAAGGACTTATGGCCTAGAACGCTGGGCCTTCAGATGGTAACATCTGTAGCAAACTCCTTTAATTGCTGGAAACCCCTAACGTAAAGACGAGGGCAATCAGCAGCCAAACCCAGAGATGGGAAGGTTCAACGACTATTGCGAAAGCAAGTACACCCAAGCGGGTGGAAACGGGGAGGACCCTGAAACGGGTTGTGATATAGTCTGATCTGTATGGAAACATGCAGCGGTCCTTCGGGACGGGACAGGGATTAGCGAACCTGTTTGAACACAATTAGATGGGCGTAAACAAGTGGTACGGGTTGGCTTATTCGGAATATCCGATGGAATTTACGGAGATTTTTACCGAGGAGCCTTCCCAGTTGGCCTTTGAGGAAGATGTAGGAATTGCCTCTTTCGGGTTGGCCCAAGAAAAACCCGAAGGTCGGGGAATCATCTACGACGATGCTCGCCAGGGCTTCATTGATAGGTACGTACATGGCGAATATGCTCTTGGATTCATTATCACCAGGACTATGTGGGAAGATGGAATTGCCGGTACAGTTGCCTTGAAAAGAGCGAAGGCTTTGGCATTTTCAATTCGTCAAACCAAGGAAATACTGGGCGCGAATATCCTCAATCGTGCCTTTAACCCGAATTACTTATATGGTGACGGCGTAGAGCTTTGTAGTCGACTGCATCCCAATGTTTCTGGTGGGACGTGGCCTAACGAGCTTGAAACCTCAGCCGATTTGTCTGAAGCTGCACTGGAACAATCGTGCATCGACATTGCTAACTTTACCAACGACCGGGGACTGCGGATAGCCGTAAGGCCTATGAAGCTGATCATTCCGGTGGATACGACCTTTGAAGCCACCAGGATCCTCAAGTCCGAGCTGAGAGTTGGCACGGCAAATAACGACCTGAACGCAATTCGTGCGTTGGGTATGATCCCAGAAGTTGTCATTAATCATTATCTGACAGATCAGGACAGCTGGTTTATTAAGACAGACTGCCCCGATGGACTCAAATGGTTCAACCGTCGTGGAGACGAGTTTGACACCGATAATGATTTTGACACGGAAAATGCAAGATTTAAGAGTACTTTCCGTGCTTCCTGGGGTGCATCCGACAAGCGTGGTGTGTACGGGTCTCCTGGCGCTTAAAAACCGTCTGGGTATTAATAGGGGGGCTGCTTTTGCGGCCCCTTGCCCAGGATAGGTTTCGGCGCTCCTTGCCCGTCCTGGGCTTTTACACCATAACTGTTTTTTTATAACGGAGAATACTCATGCGACCGAGACAAATAAATTTCGATACGCTTGCCGATGTTACTGATTTCTTGGCATCTTCACAGCAGCTGGCAGCTGCCGATTATCTTGTGCTGCTTGCTGCGGCAGCCGGAAAGTTCACGCCGCAACATGTCACGCTTACATCCGTTTCCGATATTCAAACGATTGGATTTACCATTATTGGCCGGGACCAACACGGTGAGATTCAGACAGAGGTTGTCACTGGTGTAAATAACAACACTGTAGCGTCCGCGCTTTTTTACACTGAGGTTATTTCTATCTATGGAGACGCCGGTACAGGTGCAAACAGTGTCGAGGCCGGTATCAACGGCATAGCGAGTTTTATATATCCCGTAGATCCATACTGCCATGGCAATCGGATAATGGTCAGCGGCACTTTTACCGCTACCTACACAGTGTACTGGTCGAATCAAAAGATTTTGGCTGGAGAAACGCCCGTTTGGGTGGCCGAAACAGCTCAAGCCGCCAAGACCGGCGTAACCGGATTGCATTATGATGGCGGTATTACAGCTTTTAAATATGACGTAACTGTCTTTACCAGCGGTGCGCCGATATTTTCGCATAGCGACCAAAAGGGCGCATAGCCTATGGGGGTAAGCCATGACCCGACACACCGACAGGGAATATTATCCTGGCGATCACCTGGTTATCTGCGACCGCTGCGGGTTTAAGTATTATCGATCCCAGACCCGAAAGGAATGGCAGGGCTGGCTGACTTGTATTGGCTCAGGCACAAAAGGGTGCTGGGAGCCGCGTCATCCCCAGGACATTACACCGCCTTACCGGCTGGACCGGCAATGGGTGGAGGATAATCGTCCGCAGCCGATAGACGACTTTGATACTTTATCCGATGAGATCTGGACTGTCCAGGATTGGACTACATACAGCGAAACTGATCCCGACAGCCGCCTGACGGTTGCGTCCGGCCAAGTGGATCTGGTTCTTAATCAAAATGCCGATGCTAGAATATATAGATATTTTGGTGACGACTTTTTTAAGGATCGGTTTGGCTTCCGGATCACCCTAAGTGGCTCCCATGCTGGTGGATCCCTTTCGGGCATCATGGATCTGCTGAGGCTCACCGACGAAATTGGCAACCAGAACGCGCCGGCCATTTATCTCCAGGCAGCAATCAACGACACACCCGACATTGATTTAGGCTTATACGCCGGGGGTGATATCCAGATCCAGATTTCAAGTCTGGCTGTCAGCACTCCGCACTATATCGAGCTGACCCTGGATGACAGCCTTTTTACCCTAACACTATATACAGACGGAACTTATACGACTGTCCTGCAACAGTCCACATTGGAGTGGGTGTGGGATCTTCGTTATTTTAATTACCTGCTTGCCCCTGGTTTTTTCAGTTTGGGCGTGAGCGAGCTTCAGGCCAATGCGGTTGTTACAGATCTGCAGGTCAGAAGCATTACGCTGACTTAGGAGAAAGATATGGCACTTATCATCGATCCGCTGGACTTTATGCCAAATATTGCTCCGGCTTTCAACCTTGCCCCAACTGCGATCATCCGGTCGTGGATCATTGAAGCGTGCCGAAAATTCTGTTGGGAGTCTTTATTGTGGCGCGAGCAGGTTGATCCGGTCTCTGTGGTGGCCAGTCAGGCCCTTTACGATCTGAAAGCCGATGCCATCGTTTTGCTTGATACCTCTACAAAGGTCAACGAGGTAGCCGACATTGTCTCCCTGGAACACATAGAGCTGCTTGGAATTGACCTTGAAACTACCTCAGAGCGCTATCTGGACGAGAACGAGCGTGGATGGAGGCAACATGTCGAGTCGAGACCCAGGCGCTTTATAATGGACTACAGGAGACGATTGCAGTTGGTGTATAAACCGACCCAGGCCATTACCGACGGTTTGGATATGTGGCTCACATTGATGCCGCTGAGATCTTCCACGCTGATTGAGCAATTTATTTTTGACGATTATCGGCTGGCCATCGAAAACGGCGCCATGGCTTACATGCTTGAAATGCCTGGCGTGCCTTGGAATAATCCGGACGGCGCGCTTTTTTACTGGAATAAGTGGGATATGTATATGGAGGATGCCACGGATCGAAAAACATCCGGATATACCGATCATCAGGCATCGTACTATTTCCGTGCGGACTATCGAGATGCGTCCGGTGGAGTAGAGGGTGGCCATTAATGGCAGATTGTAAAATACCGGAAATACCGTTTGCGTCTGGTGTTGACCAGAACCTGCAGCGGCTTTTGGCACCGATCAAAGAAACCCTGGATATCTGGGCCGGTCGGATAGGGAGTCCTTTGTGTCGCCATGTGACCATCGAGGATTTACTGGACGAGGCTATTACCGTAAATATTGCTGGTGGCGGTGGATCAACGGGTTTGTTTGTGCGTCGATCTGGTGATACCATGACTGGAGATCTGGTCATGTCAAATGCCCTAATCGATACCAAGCAATATACCACTGAAAGTGGGTTTCCTAATCGCACGGATACTACGATCTCTTTTGTGGATGGCACTCGCACCTTTACGATCACGCCCGTGGGAGCGTCTTTTGACTTCTGGGCCGGAGGATCCAGATTTGTCAAGACGGCTGCCGATTCTGTGGTGATTCCAGATACCGAAGGCACGCATTTTATTTATTATGATGGTACTGGTACCTTGATGTGTTCCACTTCTTTCTCTACGCTCCTAATGTCTGATTATACCTGGATTGCTAACATTCACTGGGATGCTACCAATAATGAGGCCATTTTATTCGGAGAAGAACGTCATGATCGGATTATGTCATCGGATACCCACATTCATCTTCATCTATCCTATGGTACCGCTTTTGTTTCAGGTTTATTATTGACAAATTTTGATGAAGACGGATCCGGAGCTGATGATACTGCTGCCCAACTTTCCTGTGATAATGGCATCATCCGAGATGAAGATATCCAGCATGACATTATTGATGGTAGCCCACAGGATTTGTCGCCCATTTTAAACGCGCCTATTTACTATCGGTTAGGAGCAGCCGGTGATTGGCGCAGGATTGCCGCTACGGCTTTTCCGGTTACAATCACAGGTACCGGAAGACTGGCCTGGAATGAGTTTACCGGTGGAGCTTGGCAATTAACCGAAGTGACCAATAATAGTTTTGCCAACATTCACGTTATTGCAACTGCTGATATTAACGAGCCGATTATTGTCATTATGGGCCAGGCTGAATATGGTAATGTAAATGCCGCCAGAGCCGGAGCCGAAACTGAGATCCAGAATCTATCTTTAGGGTCAATGTCCGAATTGTCATTGGAGTGGAAAGCCATAGCAACGGTGATCTATCAAACATCTAACACGTATGCCAATACGGTTCAGTCCAGAGTCAGATCGGCAGATCCGGCCGATTCCATTATTTATGTTGATTGGCGCAGAACATCTGTCGGAGCTGGCGGTAGTGGCGCCGGTGATTATGCGCCGGTCAATCATACCCATACCGAGTCGGACATAATCGATCTTCAGACTTACTGGGATAGGACAGGCACAGTTCTAAGCCCTAAAACTGCTGGTGATGACATTAAAGTAAGTGGTGTGACAATTCTTGATGCTGCTCCTATTCTTGTTTTTCAAGATAGCAATGGTGCAGGGGCTGCTTCAACTGGTTTTATAGAATGGAGAGATCAAGGTGGTGGAAGGGCGGGATATTTCGGCAATGCTTCTTCAGGTGATGATGACTTAAGTTGGGGAAATGAACAAGGTGGTCATATAAAAATAATAACAACTGGAGCAGGTGAACTTCAAGTTTCCGCTCCATTAAATATGAATACTCATAAAGTTCTGGGAGTTGCAGACCCAACCCTAGACCAAGATGCTGCTACTAAGAAATATGTTGATGATAATGGTGGCCTGTTTTCAGAAGATGCCGATGATAATATTGTGGGTGGTACCAATGCAGGGTCTGAACTATCAACAGGGGCTAACAATTTTTATGGTGGTGTGGCTGCTGGTCGATATGGTGATGGTAGTTACAATGTGGGTATTGGTTCTCAGGCTTTGGAGGGTACAATCGCAAATAATTTTGCCCAGAATATTGGAATTGGCAGGCAAGCTGGGGTTGCACTAACCACCGGAAGCAACAATGTGTTTCTTGGTTATATAGCTGGATCCATCGTAACGACCGGAGTGGGCAATACGCTTTTGGGAGCTGCCGCTGGTACAAACATAACTACCAGTGGCAATAATATTGTTATTGGGGCGGGCATGTTGCCGTTGTCAGCTACTGTTTGGCGTCAGTTTGCCCTGGGTGTAGGTGGTTATCCTTTTCTGCGTGGCGATATGACCAACTACCAGCTGGCCATTTATGGCGCCGATGGCTACCTGAATTTTAACACCACGTTGGGATCCACCGGTTACGGAATCCGAGATAGCTCTGGCGTGATGGAATTTAAGGATAGTGGCGGATCATGGCAGGTGATTGGCGCCGGATCTCATACGATAGCATCACACTCAGACACCACGGCAACCGGCACAGAGTTAGAAGCTTTAACAGACAATTCAATCGTTGATGCACTCCATAGACATTCCGAATTAAGTGCAAGTGATGGAAGTCCTGATGCTGTTGTTAGAGTAGATACTGATGGTATGCTCATTGTTGATGCTATTGGTACAGGTCTTGATGTGCTACATAGTGCTACTATTGGGAATCATCTTGATGTCGGTGATAATTTAACAGTTGATACAAACACTCTCTTCGTTGATTCAACAACTCATAGGGTTGGAATAGGGACTACAAGTCCTTCCCAAAAATTAGAAATTGTTGGAGCAGCTGGTGTCAATGTTTACCCCAAAGTTACGTCTGCTGCAACAAGTAAGGATTCTGCGTTTTGGTTTCATGACAGCACTTATAGCGTATTTTGTGGATTATTAGGCACCACTACAGGTGTAACAGATGGGGATTTTGTTATTTATGCTGGTGCTACAAGAATGGTAGTTAGACAATCTGATGGCAATGTCGGTATTGGGACAACAGCACCAACATCTAAACTTCACGTTGTTGGATTACCAGCTTATGCAAATAATGCAGCAGCAGTTACGGGGGGACTAACTGCTGGGGCTTTCTATAGGACAAATGGAGACCCTGATTTAGTTTGCGTAGTTCATTAAAACGAAGGAAATAATATCGAATGGCGGGTCTACAGATGTTTGCAGGGCCACATTTACAATCGCAATTGCGAGGTAGAGAAATTAAATAATATGACATGCCTGACTTATCCAAATATGAAGGACTCAATAGAATATGCACTGCTGAGAAATGGGAAGATCAGAAGGAGTGTATTTTAAAAAGAGTTGAAAAATCAGCCTATAGGGGTTGTTGTATGTGGTTTTGGAAAGGTGTTGGGATGTGCAAAAATCCAGACAAGTTGCAGGGGTTGGACTATCAGAAACTTGTTGTTCCGCTTATTAATGCCGTAAAGCAGCTCAAAAAAGAAATAGAGGAGTTAAAGAAATGTCTACCTACACCGTTGGTTCAGTAATCGATACATGCAGAAAGCGGATCCTGGATGAAGCAAATATCGATTTTGATGATCCGCAGATGCTGAACCTTTTTAATCTGTCCGGACGCAGGATGGTGGCTCTGCAACCAAGGGTATATACCAGGATCCGGACGCTGAAGTTGCAGCCTGGAAACAAGCAGGTACTATCGGCCACACCGCCTGTGGGGCTTGAGATTGTTGATGTAGTCCGTAACATGGGAACGGACGGGCTGACAGCTGGGCGTGCTATCCGTCAGACCGACAGGGCTTTTCTCACGCGCTATGTACCGACTTTTTCTACGGATCCAGTCAATTCCGACGCAAGTGTTTGGGACTGGTGGCCAATCCCGGAGTATCCGGAGCAGTTTTATGTGCATCCGAAATCGGACGGTACCGGCTATGTGGAGCTTGAACAGGCAGAAGCGCCACCGGATATTGTTTATGATGCAGGAGGGGCGTGGAGATCTTTGTCCATACCGACCAGTGATTATTACCTGGATGGCTACATTAACGGGATCCTTTTTCAGGCCTATGACGATGACACCGACATTCCCGGCAATACGCCCAGGTCTCAGCTTTATTATCAGAGATTTTTAATGTCCCTGGGTTTGCAGCAACAAGGAGGGCAGCAGCAATGACAGAATTTTTATTCGCTAACAATGCCATTGGCGTACTGAATACGGCCATTGGTACCGGTGATACGCTTCTGGTGCTGGAATCCGGAGAGGGCGCGCTGTTTCCTTCTCCTGGATCCGGTGAGGCTTTCCGGTTTATTGTCTATGAAAGTGGTAGTTTTGAATGGATGACCTGTACCGGCGTGTCCGGTGACTCGCTGACGGTTACACGAAGCGCATCGCCGCTTTCTTTTAACATCGGGGCGGCCGTAGATCATCACATAGATGACCAGGCCCTGGAGAATTTTTTACAAAAAGGAACCGAGCGTACAGTAGCGTCGGATCCCAATGGGTCTCTGACAGCCCTTTATTTTGGAGAAGAAGTTTATCAGAGTGTTACCGGTGTGTGGTGGAAGCATACCACCGGCACCGAATGGAAGGAAATGAACATCTAATGGCATTAGTTTTCAATATGGGATCCCAGGCAAGGCTGGCAGAAAGCATTGATGATGCTGACACCAGGATTCTGCTGACCAGCTATGATACTATGCTGGATAAAGGCGGCAGTGGTGACATTTTTTATGCCCGGATGGTTAATGCAGAGGGCGGCATAGAGATTGTGCTGGTGGATGTTGGAAATTCCGATGCAGTCCGGGGTCTGTCTGTTACTCGTGGAATGGAGGGGACCACTCCTCCACCGGAATGGGGTGCCGGAACGATTATCTGGCAGGTTCTTTCTGAGGCTTCCTGGGGTATGGTTGAACAATCATCGGTCGCCAGGCAGGTTGCTTTTATTCCGGACGGTGTGCTGACTTCTGATTATATTGGAGAGAAGGTTTACCAGACAGATCTGCACCTATGGTGGAAGGCGGTCGGAGCTGCCGTGACTGAGTGGAGATTGATTGCCGGTGAGATTTTTACTGCGGATGTGATTTTTTCTCCGGGAGAGGGAATCTACGCGCTAGGTACTGCGTTGACAATGACTTGCGCTACGTCCGGAGCGAGCATTTATTACACTACAGATGGCACGGATCCGGATGAAACCGATACGCTTTATACGGCCCCCGTAACTCTTTTGGTGGATACGACTTTTAAAGCCAGAGCTTTTGGGGCTGAACGCTGGCAAAATCCCAGCATTAATATTACATCTGGTGATTACCTTATTATCTTACCTACGGCGTGGGCAGACAAGAGCATGACTGTCAATAATCCGGCTCGTATGATTTATTCTGATAGCAATGATGTTCTATTGCATGTCAGTGAAACTAAACTGTATCAACGAGTTGGCTTTGCCTGGTCGCAGGTGTTGGCAGACGTTCCGGGTTCCGGCTCTAATATTTCTGAACATATCATAGAAGATGGTGTAGATATCTGGATGGTGGCAGATAGAACCAACAGGGCAATTTTGTGTTTTACAAATACTGCTACGTATCCTGCATGGACGATTCCTGTGGATGAAGACAATACAGCTTTTGCCGGTTCAATCAGTATATTTAGGCATGTTGTAAAATTCGGCAGCGATATTTACCTGGATAGTTTTTCCAGCAATACAAGTGTTTTTAAACATGGCTTATATAAAGTGAATGGAGTGGATGACATCTCGTTGTATTCAAAATATTCGACTTCAGATTCCGATGTGACACAAGTATCTGTTCCGGTAGAATTTAATGGTAGTTTATATGCAATTGTTACCTCTGGAGATTCCGGGTGGTTGAACAACCTGTTGCGTTTAGATAGCGGTACAGCTGTTAGGATAACGACGGACACCCAACATCTGAGAGGGCTTTTTGTTTATAACAGCCAGTTGTATGCTTGGGGTCAAAAGGCTGTACCAAACGGGGCTAGTATTCTTAGGTGGAATGGTGGTTCTTCCTGGATAACGGTAAAGGAAGAATCGTCAAGCAGTTTGTTTTGGGCAGATAGCCTTCCGGTTCAGGTTGGCAATATTTTTCATAATTATACAAAAAGTGATGGACACCTGTGGCGATGGGATCCTGCAACCGATATGTTAGCACAGGTAGCTTCAAATTTAACAACCGGAACCCTTGATGGTCAAAACATAGCTTGGGATTTATTAGATTCACCAGCATCTATGTGGTTGATTGTGCCGGATGGGATCCTTGAAAACACTTATAGGTGGGAATAGTTATGATGCGCTCATTCGTAAGGCCTAGGAGGCTAAACCACTGTGGAGACGGGGGGAGTATGGCCTTAAGCTTCCTGCGGGTGAGCGTATCTCCAAACAAGGATAAAGTATGAGAATAGACATCCCATTATTTAGTGGCATCCGACCGGTCAGGGCCAAACAGCTTTTGGAAGCTAACGAGGCCCAGGTTGCCAACAATGTCAAGCTGGTATCCGGAGAGCTGCGCCCCTGGAATAATGAGCTGAAAAATGCCGATGCCGAGCTTGGTGTATTGGTTAGAACAATCTACCTGTTTCGGTCCCAGTTTTGGCTGGAATGGTCTGCTGATGTAAATGTGGCCCTGGGTCCTGTTTCCGGGGACACCGACTTTAAATTTTATTATACCGGTGATGGGATACCCAAGAAATCCAACGAAACCGAGGCCACTACCGGCGCAGGGGCTAAACCGATAAATTTTTATTCTATGGCGTCACCGCAGCCGTGGCGGATTCCGCTGGCCAGTAATGTGGGTGGAGGATCCGGAGATGCACGGGATCTGGTATATGTCTGGACCGTGATAACATCTTGGGGCGAAGAATCGGCCCCGTCTCCGGTTTCAGCCGTTGTTGCCGGAGCGCTCCCGGGAGACCAGATTGATCTTTCAGATATGGATATGTCCTGGGGCGCAGGAGAGAGCCATGGCTTAACTGATTTTGTGATCCCTACCACACCTAATGGGTATGTCTATAAGTGTGTCCAGGCTGGCGTCTCAGGTGGCGGAGAACCGACCTGGGGAACCACTGTGGACGGCGATACCGTCGACAACACTGTGATATGGAGGGCATATGAGGATACGATTGAATCCAAGTTTATTTATCGTCTCAACCAGGGAGATACAGTAGCTCAGTATCAGTATGTGGACCAGATTGCGGCTGCGGCCACGACCTATTCTGATTCTAAGTTGGACACTGAGCTTGTTGAAACCCTACTGACCGGTCTGGGAATATACCCACGCTGGGTACCGCCACCGGACGGTCTTCTCGGTATTGTAAGTCTGCCCAATGGAATTATGGCAGGTTTCAAAGGAAAAGATCTTTATTTTTCCGAGCCGTTCCAGCCGCACGCCTATCCGGAAGAATATGTGCTTCCTCTGGAATTTTCGATTGTGGCCCTGGGTGTGATGGAAAACAACCTGGTAGCGGCCACCGATCAAAATTCATATATCGTTACCGGTACCCATCCGTCGTCGATGACGCCGAACAAGATGCCTGAATCTCAGCCGTGTATATCCAAGCGGTCTCTGGCTGAATATGAATATGGCGTCCTTTACGCTACCAGCGACGGCCTGGCTTTGGTTTCTCAGGGTCGGGCCATCAACGCCACTGAGGGGTTTTTTACTAAAAAGGAATGGGAAGTTTACGATCCCGACACCTTTGTTGGGGCCTACCAGGATGGCCGCTATTATGGATTTTATGACCAGGGCCAATTTGAAGGGAATGTCCTGGTGATTGACTTTGATCAGAAGAAAATTACCACGTTGGATTTAGGTGATAAAAGTTCAACCAATTATGCACCGGCCGTATATGTGGATCCGCGCACCGATTCGCTTTACTATGTGAAGCAGACCGCCGAGGTTTTGCTTCAGATCGATGGAACAAGTTACCCAACCCGGGCCAATCAGCTCGTACAGATCGGATCCGGAGATAGCATATTATTAATTTCTGACCTATAGGAGATTATCATGGCAGACTTAGATGTTACCCAAATGACCCAACTGGCGGTTGCTCCGGCGGCAGACGATGTTGTTTACATCGGAGATGTTTCCGAAGGAGTGCTGGACGATCAGAATAAACACATTGAGATCCAAGATCTGTTTAAATATCTGGATGGTGTTGTCCAGGTCGATATTGTTTTAAACACCGCAGCCACGCTGGACCTGATACTTGGTGCCGTTCATCTTAATGAAGCTGTAGATCTGGTGGCCACGTCTACCCAGCTCAATGCGATTGCTGCGCTCAGTGGTGGAGATTTTACCAATTTTGCTCATACCCATGCCGATGCGGCCAATGGTGGACAGCTAACAAGCCCACTGGTCAATGAAGCCGTGGCACTTCTTGCTACAGCCACAGAACTGAACCAGCTTGATGGGGTGTCGGTCGGTGGTGCAACTGCTGGAGATATCGTCACGATAGATGCGACACAAACCTTGACCGCAAAGACACTCACGACACCAACGATAGGTGATTTTATCAATGCGGGTCACGACCACAGCAGCGCTGCTGAAGGGGGCGGTATTGTCCGGACGGTTGAATTGCAAGTTTACGATCCTACCACGGCGGCAGCTGTTGCAAACGATTTAGTCGCTTTTGTGGTACCACCGACGCTCAATGGTTTTAATCTAACCAACGTCATTGTGGGCGTTACTGTTTTGGGCACAACCGGCACTCAGGATGTGATGGTCCACCGGCGCAGGAGTGGGTCCAATGCAGACATGTTGTCAACGGTTGTGACTGTTTCTGATGCCGAATATTTTGCCCAAGATGGAGTGATCGACACAGCAAATGATGATGTGAACACCGGAGACACTATAGCAATAGACGTGGATGCGATCCATACCACACCGGCCACCGGTACGTTTGTCACACTTGAATTTACGTTACCTTAAAGAGGTAGTTATGGCTTATATTACCGAAATCTATGAATGGGAAGGCGACGAGACCCAGCCCTTTGGTCTGTTCAACTGGAAAACAAAGCTGTATAATATGGGGGATCGGATGCGGTTCGGTTATGGCCGGATCTATTTTGATGAAGGCGACTTTGACGCTTTCAATGCTGCCCTGGCAGCTTATGATCTTTTGATCAACCAGAACCTGGGATATTTGTCCGGTGGATATGTGATGTACGTAAACGCACCTCACCAGGGATGGCCGATTGGTGGGTTGCCATTAGCCGGATCGGTGATCCGAGATGCTGGATCCGTACCGACTTATACAGGAGATAAATCGCTGACGCTCAAGGTCTATGTTAACGAGATCCTTCAGTCGTCAACATTGATATATAATCAACTTCCTTTCAGAACGGATGCCCAGCGCAGGGCTAACCGTTGGGAGTTTGAACTGGAGGGAAATGTAGATAACATAAAGCGCATAGTCTTTGCGCCATCAATAATGGAACTTACACAAGAGCAGCAGGGAGGGTAGTAAAATGGCAGCATATACAAGGGGGTCGAGAAGCGGGGCTATTGGAACGGGGGGGGCATATTCAAATGTGGGCGGAAGCGGAGTTTTTATGGGTCCATCAGCTCCTTTGGAGGCGGCGAGATTCAGAGCCAAGCAGTCTTCCCAGGACAGGGCGCATGAGATCAATATGCGTGAAATGCAGTATATAGCTGCGCAGCAAGCCCTAGGTTTGGGTGGTGGACAGGCTGGTGCCGGTGGTGCCGGTGGCATGAATCAGTGGCTTGATCAGTGGAACCAGACCTTGAAGGAATCAAAGGGTGTTTACAATAAGGCCCTGGAATCTTTTGAGGGAGCCTATGAGTGGATGACGGATGCCAAAGAATCTGCAAATCGTCTTGGCGGTCTGGCTGACGAGATGGAGGGTGAATACCGTTCCTATCGTAAAGATTTTGCCGGTACCGAGGAAGCGTTCAGGCTGGCATCCCAGGAAGAATTGCAAGCCAGGGGTGTTGCCAGGGGTCAACTGATGGAAGCTACGAAAGCTGACTATGAGGGTGTGTCCGGACGTGCCATGGCTGACGTTAGCGCCCAGGGTAATCTTGCCAGGCAGGCAGAGGCCAGACGGATGCAGCGGTTGGGTGTTGACCCAAGCACCATGCGGGGACAGGCTGGCATGCAGAGAATTGCCGGACAGGAAGCTACCGGGAAAGCAATAGCATCTACACAGGCCAGACGTGGAGAAAAAGAACGCGCGACCGGAGCTACGACCATGGCTATGCAGCTTCTGGATCCGTCACGCATGGCACAAACTGCTATTGGAATCCGAGGCGCTGGCACCGAAATGCTTGGCATGGCTTCACAGCTTAGAGGGCAGGAGACATCAGCCCTTTCCGGTCTCGCCGGTCAACAGGCAAATATTGCCACGGGACAGGCAAATATTGCTGGCGCAATGGCCCAAAATATTGGTGGTCAGTATGGTGATATGGGTGGTTTGCAGATGGGCTTACAGTACCAGGGCCAGCAGAACGCTCAGAATATGTTTACTCAGTTTGCCGGAATGAATCCAAGCGGAGGAGGGGCAACTTCCCCTTTTCAGCAGGGGCAGCAGTAGCACCAGGGGCTTGGGGTAATCCCCAGCCAGCTGCTGCCCAGAATTCTGTGGGGTTAGGCTCAGGGCTATCAGGCAGTCAAGAAAGTTCCTTAAATGAGCCGATACGCGCTCAAAAGACTGGTGGGATGCTTGGACAGCCAGGTCTTATCGAAGGTCCTGGTTCTGGGGGTTTGAAAGCACCAGGCGCCGGAGATATTAACGTTGGGCAACCTTATGGAGATCGTAGCGGTCTTATCGAAGGTCCTGGTTCTGGGGGTTTGAAAGCAATATGACTATGAAAGCTAAATACATCAAACCTAAGTATGAAGTTGTCAAGAAAATGACATTTATGTTTGAGCCTTTGAAAAAGATGAAGCAATTTTGCAGGCAGTGTTCAAACTGTCATGGTTGTAGATAAAATATGAAGCGTAGGGGGTAAAATCATGGGAATATCAGATGCTTTTTTAAGAGGGCAGCAAGTGAGAAACCAGGCGGATGCTCAAAGACTGGGTCTTTTGTCTGCTCTTATTAACCGGCCAATGGCCAAAACCGGTAGTGCTGCCCTGAGGGGTGGCGGCGGTGGCAGCCGTAGAGAACCGATAGAAAGTTTTGAGGAGCAAGATGTTCGCAAAGCCGAGGAGGCAAGAAAGGCAAGCGGCCAGGCAATGCTTGAAGAAACTCACGGCAAAGCAATGGAACGTGGGGATCTTGAAACTGACATTCTCCGGCAGGCTCAAACCGAAAGAGAGACTGCGGCTTCTAACAAGGCTGTGGATCGAGCTAAAGCCGAGCAAGAAGATATTTCTGCTGGCCAGATCCGCGAGGGTTCCAGGCAGGATATGCTGGGATACCAGGAACAGACGCGTCATTATAAGGCCTATTCGGATGCAATCTACCGGGGGGATGCTGCAGCAGCGGATCGTCATTTCCGTGGAATTTATCCGGGCATGAGTGGCGATACCAGACCGGCAACGGTAAGGCGCCAGCTTAGAGATGCTGAGGGCAAGCCGGTATTTGATGATAACGATGAGCCGGTAATGCAGGAAACCAAGTATGGAGCTGAAGGCAAACCGATGACAGAGGAGGAGGTCCGGAAACAACAGGCCTCTTACCCGAGACACAGATCTGACGGTGGGATTGTATATATGCAGTTTGGTGATGAAACGCCGGTGCCGATAGGCCCTGGCAGGTTGCGCCAGATTTATACGTCGATCCATCCAAGCATGATGACACAGGCTGGTGGTGGCGGACAAGCTGGTAGAGGCCAGGGCGTTGGAGGGACTAAAACTATGTCGGCCAAAGATGCATCAGTAGTTGCTCTTAATAATATCAAGAAGGGTGCGGGTCTTGTTAAATCTGCGGTAGAATTTGCTAACTCTATGCCAGCCAAGTTAGCAGAAGGTGAAGAAGTTGATCCGTATAATCCAAAACAACCGAGCGCCCAGGAGCATATGGAGAATTTTTTAAAGGGTCTTGAATTGACTGCTAAACTGGCTGGAAGCCAGAGTCAACAAGAGAAAATGGGTCTACCAAGGGCTATTAAGGCGTTAGGTTCGAAAGCATCTAAGCAGTTTGCCAGAAACTCCAGGGAATGGTTTGATAAGACTATTGAGGCAGGAGGGCCACCACCCGACATCCGTCAGATGATAGTTCGGGCCAACAAAGAACATGGTCTGGGGGCTGCACACGAAATGGCCAAAATCTTTAAGGCGGAACTGACTCCTGCCGAACTGACTTTCGAAGCTGATAATGCTAAGGAGACACCAGATTTTGGACATGGCCAAGAGAATGTATTGCACATTTACGAAAAAGATATAGGGCCTGATGGTCTCGGGATCGCGATCGACAAGACTACCAAACAGCCGAGACGCTGGGATAAAAACTCACAGGGCTGGATACCGATTGAGCCACAGGTGCTAAGGGCTTATGTTAACCTGCTCAACGAAAAAGCTAATCAGGGAGACAAGGACGCCGAAAAGATGATAGCAATACTGGAAGCTCCACGCATGCGACCGTTCAGTTTCAAAGAGCTGATGGCACCGATTACTTCGTTTGCCAAAAGAGCCGGTACCGCTATCGGCGAAACTGTCGAGGAAGAAGCTGGAGCCATGGGCCGCTGGACGGAAGGTGGAAAACCACAAGAGTTTGGGCCGAAAAGCGATATATCTTTAGCGGGACAATAGCATGGGACTTTATGACGATTTTTTGACATATGCCGGTGAGGGCCTGTACGATACTGACGAGGATGATCCTCTATTTGCACGCTTTTCGTCCGGTGAGGTTCCACGGCCAGTTGAAGAACTGTATAAAGGCCTGGGGCGCGAAGATCTGTACGATCAGCCAAGCAAGATCGAGCTGGATCCGTGGAAGATCCTGACCACCAGCGAGGAGTGGACTCCGGATCATACCGCACGGGCTGGTGAGTTGCTTGGCGCTCACACCCAAGATGTTGGCCGCAGTCTGGCGCTAAGTCTTTTATCTACATCTGAATATCTCAACCGGATGAAAGAAAAGTACGTCCCCTATTATAATGAGTCAACGGCGGTGCGTGCGCTGTCTGACGCAATTACCAAATTTGGCCCAGGGATCATGGCTTTGGAAAGGGACCAGGAAGTGGCCTTGTCCATGTTGGCCGAGAGCGAATATCTGAAAGCAGATCCCAGGGCGCTGGAAACCCACAACTGGTTTGAAGATGTTTTGTCGGTCGGTCCTCAGATGGGATCCATGCTGCTGGCATCGATGGCCGGTGGACCTTGGGCCGGTTTTGGAATGATCGGCATGCAGATCCTGGGGAGTACCTACGATAATCTGATTCAGGAAGGTGCCAATCCGGAAGATGCTTATTACTGGTCTGTGGGTAATGCTGTTGTCCAAGGTGCGCTGGAGATGGCACCGTTTTCTATGGCTATGAAACTATTCAAACCACGCTTTGGTTTATTGCGAATGCTCAAAGGGATTGGCGAGATAGCTGGTGTCGAGTTTTTTACCGAATGGTTTCAAGCCTATCCCGATTCGTTTGTGAATATATTTGCTACCAATCCAGACAAGGAATTGTGGGATCGTGCTGTGATGTTTGGAGATGATATATGGAAAACCACCAAACAGGGGATGTATGAAGGCACGCTGACAGCTCCCTGGGCGTTGCTGATGGCACCCTTTGGTGGAGTTGCCGGGCGAATCAGGGATAAAAAGGGCAGAGCGCAGCGAGAAGAAGATGAAGCTGAATATTACTGGCGCAGGATGGAAGAAGGTGAACGTGCCAGCGCTTCCAGGGCAGCTCCGGAAGGCGAGTTTGTTCCCTTTACCGACGAGGATATTATCAGTCGCCGAGCGCCATCCAGGGCAGCCAGTTCCGTCACTCAGGCTCATCTGGACATGATGACTCCGGAACAGCAGAAAGCCTTCCGTCAGGCCTCTTTCAAAGAACGATTTGCCGAGCTGTATGCGTCCATCCCCGGAACTCCTGAAGAAGTGGAAGCCAGACAAAAACAGGCGCTGGACGTGGCTAACCAATTTGCGTCGACCCTGCGGATCGTTGGTAATGATGTTTTCACTCGACAGCCCAACTTAGATGATGTTCAGAAAGAACGTATATTGCAGGATATGGGCCTGGTGCAGGTCCAGGATCAATACAGCGGAGCGCTTAACCAGCTTGGCATCATACGTGGAAACGGCATACCTGACCGTGCGGTATTTGACGACATAGAGCCACTTGCGCTTACCAGAGAAGAATACGACCGGCGTGCTAACCTGTTGGGAACCTTGTCCAGTTTTTATACTGTAGATGCCAGCCAGATCCCACCAGATATGAGAGGCGCTTATGCCCTGCTGGCCGAACAGATATCATCGTCCGAGCCAAAGGGTGTAACTTTTATAGAACCTGGTGGTGAAGTCAGTCTTGCAAAAGGGACAGCTCACGGTTATGGATCCAGTTATCCTGGGTGGTTTAAAGAGCCTTTTACGGTAAGGTACTTTGATAGCCGGATCAAAAAAGACGAAAGCGGCAAAACTGTCATGGAGCCGGAAACAGACAGCCAGGGAAAGCCGGTGATGTATGCGAAAGGGGAAAAGAAGGGCCAGCAGAAACAGGCTCCTGCCCGTGAGCTGGAGGAAAAGAAAGAGGATTTTAAATTCGGGTTGAATCGAAAGGATTTCTTCGATCTTATCGATAAGCTGGACAATGGAAAATATCTGACTGCACGCCAGTCAGCCATATCTGATCACATTATGGGTATAGCCCAGCACATGAAAAAATCGGATCCGGAACTGTTCATGCAGAGCGAGATTGACCAGCTGGAAGCAGACGGATACGAGATCATTGGGAACAGCATCGAGCTGGATCGCCTTGACCTTGGAGACCAGGTTGTGGCTGAAGGCTCTGGTTATGACTGGGACACTTATACGGTGGTTTCTGAAGATGATGGAGCCGGAAATTACGTGCTGGATTCTTTGTCCGACAGGATCCAGGCACCACCTACCGAACAGATCAGGGCAGTCGGAGTCAAGCGAAACGGTTACTGGAAAACCATGAACGATGTAGGCGGCCCCAGGGCGGTATCGGAAGCACCGAGGACCTTACCGGGCATAAAAGACATCGAGCCAATACATAATCTGACGAACGAGTATTCTGTTGGCCAGATGGAAGAAGATTTCGCTGAAAATCTGCCGGATTTGGCCGAATTTTTTGAAAATCCGGAGGGAATCCGAGAGCAGGATAAGGAGGATCGTCGTCAGTCAGAGGTACCGGTTGAGGAAGATGGTCGTAGCGGTATAGACCGAAGGGAAAACTTCATGCTGACAGCCCGGGTGGACAAAATGACACCGGCTGAACGTGATGAAGCCCTGGAATATGCGAGAAAAATGGCTACCACCGATGTACTCACCGGCCTCTATAATAACACCGCCCTTGAACTACACAAGAATGAGTTTGGCAAAGACATTCCTTTCGTTGCCATCGATGTGGACGGTCTTAAATATTACAACGACATGACCAAAGCAGGGGTGATTCCTACCGGAGAAGTGGTGGAGGGTGGTCATAAACTTGGAAACCAGATTTTGGCCTTAATGGGTCGTGCCATGACAGAAGCCGCTGAGATAACCGGTATTTCCGATAGGGTTAAACTTTATCGCTTTGGTGGTGACGAGTATGGGATCACGGGAATTGACCGTGACACAGTCACCCGGGCCGAACTGGAAACCCTGCGGCTTGCCATTAAAGACTCAGCATCTCAGATAATTGTTGATATGCTGGGGAACGACAATATACATTATCAACTTAATGGATTAGCATTTTCATCTGCTACGGGAGGTACGATAGACAATGCAATTTCAGCTTCAGAAGAAATCAAAAACAAACTCGACAGTGAATACGCAGCCATCATTGAGAAGGGTAAAAAGAAACCCACCAGAGCAAGGATCCCTGGGACAAGAGTTGAAGTCAACTATCTCCCAGTCGGGTGGAGTCAAGGAAGCGAGGGCCTTCTGGCTTCCCAAGTTAGAGCGAATGAAAAAGTGGGCAGGAGTCTTGGCCAAGCCGAACCTTCTGTAATAGATGAAACCATAGTCGATGTTTCTTTGTCCGGACCCAACTGGATGTGGCATCCTGGAGACACGGTTGAAGATGCGGTTGCCTGGACCGGCGCACAAGTCAGGCGCCTGGCTAAAAGCGACGCGTTGCCCCAGAAGGACGCTTGGAATTTCATATTAGGAGAGCTTTTATATGAGGCAGAAGACATCGGCATGCCGCCAGATATGCTGGCTCATGGTGTTGAGTCCGGTGCGCTTCAAACTGCTCAACAGTATCTTTCCAATAAGAGCTTGGGAGTAAAGGATGAAGTCGTCACAGAAACGAAAGCTGCACCCGTCCCAGCTGTGGTTGAGAAGGGTGACGTGGCAGCCAAAGTTAAGCCAGCCGAGATTGAGATCGTGAAGGAAGCGCTACCGCTGATCACCCCAAAAGTGCCGCAGCTTCCAGCACCGCCACCGAAACTCATGGCTCCGGAGGTTGCCCTGGCCGAAGCCCTGCCGTCTCCTGAAGATGCACCTACGGTGAAGTCACGCAAAGCAAAATTCGTGCGTGAAAACATTGAATATTTACCTTTGGGCGAGACGGTTACAGTACAATATCTAGATCCTACAACGGGTGATATATTTGAGACCGAAGAAAGCGCACGGGATGCCTTTGTGGATATGGAGAAAAACACAAATAAATTCTACGAATTAATGGAGTGCCTGAAGACATGAAATTGCTAACGGAAAAGCAGCGCCAGAAAGTTAAAAATGGCAAAATGCAGCTGGTGGATAAGGGTGGGTCAGCAAAAGGGACAAAGGCTCAACCAATAACGAGGACGGCTGCCCTTGAGTCTCTGGTAATTACTGTCCAGAATGCTGTTCGCCAGGTAGCAAACACAAACGAAAAGACTGTTGAGCTGATGGACTCAGTAGTATTAAGCCTGAAGCGCGAATTGCCAGTGCCGATACTACAGGTTGATGCACCGATACTTAACGTGTCTGATTTCCCGGCGCCAGTGTTTCCTGAACCACCAAGACACTGGAGGGTAAGGGTGACGCACCGTGACAACCGAGGATTGATTCAAGAGGTTGACCTTGAAAGGATAGAATAAAATGCCTAAAATAATCATAGCCTGGTGGCCACTGTTCGTGGCCGGTATTACACTGGCTGTAGCAGCCATAGTTGCGGTGAAATATAAAATACCATGGATACAATCCAGGATTAAAAAACTGGAAAATATTTCCCATACTCAGGAGGTATCAAAAACAGATCTAATGGATGTTGTCAGAAAAAATGAACTGTATAAAAATGGCCAGGCGATCTATCAGCATGCTACAGGATGTAAGGATATGCAAACGCTTTGCCAGACAAGGATATGCACCAAAATAGAGGAAGTGAAAACCCAAGTTACCGGTATGAACGGAACGCTAAAAGACATGGGTAAGACTGTCCAGGAATCAAGGAATGAACTGTCGGTGGTAATGACCAGGGTTGAAGATATGATGACGATGGATCGCACGAAAGAAATGGAATCGTTTGCAAATATTATAATTAAACAAATCAACAAAACCTAAATTTGGGCGAATGATATGTTAGTAGACTTAAAGAGAGCGCCCATACCCGATGATAATCTTTATATGGGGGGCCCGGATGTTGTCGGGAAATCCAAGGGTCGAGACTATCGAGTTATTTATGAATCTGCTGATCTAAAGATAGCCTTGAAAGACGACAATGATTTTATGGAAATCATAACAATGATAATTGAAGCGGAGCTTTTAGACTGATGGCAACACTGGCATATTGTCTTAAGAAAATGGGTAAAAGCATGGATCCCGGGATCGCAAAACACCTACGAGACCTGGCTTCTGATTATAAAGATATGGATATGTCTAAAAACGAAGCTGAAATCCAAGCGGTCCAAGATGTACTGGATATGCTGAATAAAGAATATGATAGTGTTGTTGGGCAAATAGAACCTAAAATTAAAGAAGAAATCTTACGGCTTGATACTGTCAAAAAGGCAGATATTGCAAAGGAAGAAGCAGAACTTGCAAGAGAAAAAAAACAAATAGCCAGAGATGCCAAAAAGTTGTCCAAACATTATCAAATGGCCGACAGCCGGATCGTTCACGTTAAGCCCCGCAACAACAAGTTTGCACTTTATGCGGTCACGCCGGAAGCCTTTGTTGAAGGCAAGAAGGGTAGTCGTTTAAAGATAAAAGAAAAAACGCTGTTTGATACTAAAGATGAAGCTATTGTTGCTCTGGCAAAATATGCTGGATCTCGAAACTATATACCGGTCAAGCCATCTTTTGGTGGTGGGTTTGTTGAGGACACACCGGAGGCTATTAAGGTTCGCGCAAAGCCCTTACGTACTATTACCAAAGGAATCGAATACGAATACTGGGGCATTGCAAAAGGATCTACGCCTGACAAAGTTATTGCCGGTGATTTGGACATCGCTACAATGAAACCGGAAGCCTTTACCGTGAACGAGCTGCGTGGACTGGCCAGACTAATGGGTGCTGCCGAGACCGGCACTAAAGCTGAAATGCAGACTGATATTATTGAGCATCTGGGGGTAGTTAACGCCCTAGAAGAATTTACTACGGATGGGAATCCGGTTCAGTCTATTTCCGAAAAGTTTACCAAGACCCAGCTCCGGAAATTTGCCGCTACCCTGGGGGTCAGTCCTGTGGGAAGCCGACAGGTGATCGCCGATGGTGTGTGGCGTAAATTTGTCCAGAATCGTTACCATACCATTAAGGGCTACGTTCAATTCTTTGAGGATATTAAAAAGCCAATTCCCGATGATGCCAAGGAGCTGTGGATCGAAACTCAGAATTTGTTTCATACCACCTGGGGTGAGGCCCTAACCGTGAAGATTCCCGAATTCGCTGAAGCAATTAATCCCAATTTTGAAAAGGGTGGCCTGGTGTCAACCGGTGAACTGTACGATGCTTTACTCCAGACAGATCCAAAGCTGACCACGCTTCGTTTCAATGGAATGATTCGTGATCGTATGCGCCAGGATATAATTCTTTACCAGGCTCAAAATCCGGATCAACTATCTGAAGATGATCGCAAAAAGCTGATCAATATTGACGGGGTATATTATGGGCATATCGGAAAGAAGAATGTGTCCACTGTAGACGTGGCTGACCTGGCTGCCAAGATTGACTCACCGGCTATGCTCAAGTCCCTTCAGAATCTCAAGGAAACGTCACAGGTGCACGATTTGGGTACACAACTCGGAATATTAGGGGCAGAGTACCCCTCAATCAAGAAGTCTCTGTCAGCGGCTTCTGATAAGCTCAAATTGAAACAAGCACAGGCGGCTGCGGAGTCAGATACCGACGCTCAATTATCTTACCTTGAAATTGAAAAGGTTTTGTCTACGGCCAGTGATTTTATGGCTGCTTTCGCCGGTGAGAAAAACTCCATGAGCAAGACGGCAGATGCCTACCGGACTCAGAGCGAGCCAGTCAAGAATGAATCGATCATCCGCCAGGTGTTTTACGGTGAGACGCCGGTGCGAAGCCAGGGACCGATTGAGCAATACATGGCCACACGACAGGCCAAAGAGGAATATCGGAAACGGTATCTGCGTGACCAGGGAATCACCATAGAAGATATCAAACGCCTGTTTAAGGGTACCAATGTTATTCAGAATCCAGACCGTACCGTGACCGTGACCACACCTTCCGGACACCAGCTGACGATTAAGTCGGTGGATTCAGTAGATATTAATAACGCCAACTTCTCGGTCACAATGGGCCGCGTTAAGAAAACCGGCGAGATGGCCCTGGGTAAATATGCTAATGGACAGATCGAAGTCCACAGGGATCTGGCTGGGAATTGGACCTTGACCCACGAAACAGTCCACTGGCTGGAGGATGTAGGATACATTTCACCCAAAGAGACAGACATGCTGCGAGATCACATTCAGCAGCTCCACCAGGATAAAAAATGGACCACAAAAAACATCAAGGACGTGGGTGGTGCTGAAGATCGGGCCAACTTTATTGCTTGGTCCATTAATAACCGAGCTGAAAATACCAGTATCATCAGTAAGATTATACAGAAATTCAAGGACATGATCGATGGGTTTGTCGGCCTGTTTAAGCTCACTCCCCAGAGTATTGTTCGTGATATTGAGACCGGCAAGATCTACAAGCGTGAGCGAAAACCGCTGGCCAGAAAGTTTTTAGATCCTATGTTCCAGGTAACAGCCTATCACGGATCCCCGCACTTTTTTAAGCGCTTTAGAACCCGAAACATTGGAAGCGGTGAAGGCGCAGCGGCTTTTGGCTGGGGCCTGTATTTTACTGATGAAAAGAGCATTGCTAAAGACTATGCCGATCGGTTGGGGTACGATATTTTTGACACCGTAAAATGGAAAGATAAGCATGGTGATACCATCACAATTTTTGAGAACGAAATACCTTTCGATTATAGTCCCCGAAAATTTGAAGCCGCCATGCGTAAACGGACTAAAGATGACAGGCAGGCCAACGACATGGCTGCGGCCAAAGCCAGACTGATTGAAGATCTATTGATTGAAGAAAGAGCTTTGCATGAAGCTTATATGCTCAACGGTGAAGCTGGGGTGGTGGCAGCTGTTCAGGACATAGTTGATGACAGAATTGAAAGCTGGGAGGATGAGGTTCGGATAGCTAAAGATGGAGGAGATGCCGAAACAGCTGCGTACAACCAGAATGTCCTGGATTATTTAAAATCGGTACGACCCAGCTCTATTGAACAGTTTACCATTAAACGACCAAAAACAAAGGCCATCTATAAGGTCAGTCTCCATCAGGGCAAAAAGCCTGGTGAGTATGATTGGTTGGAATGGGATAAAGAGCTATCTGATAGCAACCGAACTAAAATATTAGCGCAGGTTAAAAAGGATGGGATCGATTTAGATGATTTTGACAACCTGCATCCAGAGGCACTATTCACTGGTCGGGAAATATATAGAGGGTTAGCTAAATATGCAGGGGAAGCTCCGCTTATAGATAGAGATGAATTTAATATTACATCTCCAAACCCTGAAAAAGAAGCATCCCTGTTCCTATTAAGAGCAGGCATAGACGGCATTAAGTTTCCGTCCGGAACACTGTCCGGAGTCAAGGATTCCCCACATTTTAATTATGTTGTCTTTGACGAAAACGCTATCACCATCGAGGACGTCGAACAATATTCTACTGTCACTCCACAGGATCAAGCCTTTAGTCGTGAGCATGGCAACAGCAAAGCTGCCGAAGAAGTCAGCCGGTCTCTTAGAGACTACACTATGATGTCATGGGGTAAGATCGGTCGATGGATGGAACGCATGAGGGAGGTCGGTATCGGTGAGAATCCGGATACGACCGCCTGGGAACGGCTGCTGTTTACACCGATTCATTACTTCAACAAGGTACCGGCTGCCGGTGCCATGGTTGAGGACGGTACTCAGCGCTCAGACAATTATTACAAGGGGTTAAACTGGATTGAGAAAGACTCCAACGGTAAGTCCAGGATCCGGATTGGCCGAAAGCTGCAGAAAACAAATAAGAAAGAATACAAGAAGCTCAACAAATACCTGGACGATAACGACATAAATAAATATGGCTATTCGGTCAGACTCGCGCCACAGACCGAGGAGTCAGCCGACAGGGTTTTCAACATCAAGGACCCGGAAGGCGATATTGTTGGTACCGCTAACGACTATGACGACGGCTGGGGCGAGGCTACCCGACTGGAAGTGGCCAAGCTGGCCGAGCAGGGCTACTCTGATCTGGCCCAAGACTGGGTGCAAGCCACCAGGGAAATGACCCACAATGTTTTCAACATCATGCGTGGGGCCATTAACGATCTGATTAAGCGCTACAATGTCAAAGGGTTGCCCTTGCCTAAAGTTGCTACCTGGGTAGATGGCCAGAAAGTGGAGGTAGATCTTAAAGTTGCTTTGGCCAGGATGGGTGATATGCGCGGACACTATATGCCACGGATCCGCAAGCCTGGAAACTGGAGCATGTATGCCAGGCCCAGGAAAGGTTTTGAGGACTCACTGCATCCGATCCTTAAACATTTTGAGTTACAGAGTTTTGCAGCTGCCGAGGCTTCCAAAGATATGTATAAAAACTACATCGTGGATGTCGTTCCGCTGAATAAAATGCCGGAGGATGTCTTTCATGTAGCCGGACAGGTTGTGGCATTTCAGGCGCTGATGAACCAGGCTCTGGACCAGGTCTCCGGCAATATGAAAAAAGGTATGGCAGCTGACGTGATGAAAGCTCTGGACAGAGCGCAGCTTGAGATGGGCAAAACTTTAGCCGAGGGTGTGGCCAATGTATTCAAGGGGCGTGGTGTCAGATCGCACATGATTATGAGAAACGATGCTGTTGGGGTTAAGGTCTGGAAGGGCTATGAAGAAGATGGCGTACAGCGAATGGCCAAATATATCAGGGGTATTGCAGCCGGTGAAGCTAAAAAGAAAATGATGCTTGACATGCTGAGACACATGACCGGTACCGATATCAGCTGGTCAGAATTTAAAGCCGAGCATGCCAAGGCCGGACTTGAAGCCACCTATCCTGATTATTTAACCTTTGTCAAAAACCGCAGGATAGATCCGATCAAGCAGCGCAATGTTTTTCACGATGCCCTCACCTATATGGAGGATATGGGCCGGAACGATGAGGGTGTAGATCGGTTTGTCGGTACGGTCAAGGGGTTAGCTGTGTTGAAGTACCTGGCCGGTCGGGTGTCTGCTCCACTGGTCAACCTTACCGCACTGGCTACATCGGTACCGGCATCGATGCGCGGTTTTGCCAAGATTCCCATGCGAAAGGTTCCCAGGCTGCTGGCCGATGCCATGAAGGGGTGGCGCGAGTATCGTGTGGCATTAAAAACCGGTAACGATGCAGACATACCGGCGTGGAAGCAGCGATTGTTTGAAGAAATTGAGGACCGTGGATGGCATACCGCCCAGTATAACAAAGAAGCATTGTCGGTATTGAAATCCAAGGTCGGTAGTGGTTACGATACCATGATCGAGTGGCTGATGATGGGTTTTGGTGCGACAGAAATGCTTAACCGTATGTCCACCATAGCCGGTGCCTACATCGGGCAGCGCGAGATGAACCAGGCTGAATGGGATGCTGCCGGTGCCGAGAAGAAGAAGGTGCTGCATAAAAAGTGGATGCGAACTTCTAAGGAAGTTTCCGACAAAGCTCACGGGGTATACTCCAAAGCAAACCGGCCTCACTATGCCAGAGGCGCTAATCCGATGGCACGCTTGGCCCAGATGTTCTATGTATTCAAAACCTTTAGCCACAATTACCTACAGACCATGTATGACCTGGGCTTTAAGTCAAAGGATCGAACTGCGCTACTTTATATGGCATTGTCACCGGCTATCATCGGTGGTGCTTCGTCATCTCTATTAATTAAAGTTATGATTGAAGCCTTTGGTTTGATGCCAGGTGCGCCGGAAGAACCAGAGGAAGCTATCTATGAATGGTTTGAAAACAACTTCGGTGAGCCGGTCGAACAGATCGTGCGTCTTGGTGCCTTCGGTCTGGGTGGCTACGGTGTATCATTGAAAGGATCTTTAGAAATTGGGATATTCGATGTGCCCACCAGCCTGAAAGATCTTGCCGGCGCGCCAGGATCCCTGGTGTCCGATGTAGTGGTGGGAGGCAAATCAATCCTGCGCGGTGACTGGTCAAAAGGACTGGAGCGCATGTCACCCAACTTTATCGGCTCCGGCATTAAGGCCTGGCGCGAGACTACCGCGGGCGTGACCACCAGTTCCAATGCGCCACTTTTTTACGGCAGGGATCCGGTCAAGCTGGATTGGATAGAGGCCTTTTATCGCACCCTGTCGTTTAATCCCGCCAGGATTGCAAAGATCCGTGAGAAACAGTGGAAAGAACGTAGCGTCGAACGCAAAATGTCTGAGCTACGCTATGATATTTATGCCAGGATTAAGGCCTATTATAATCAGCCTAAAAGCAAGCGGTCGAAGACAAGTTACCTGGATATTTTAGAGGAGATCCGAACCTATAATGCCCTGGTTAAACGAGGGGGAAAGCCTTATCCGGTCATTACCCATCAGTCGATTAAGAATAATCTGCGACGGGCTTTCAGGCCATCAAAGTATGAACGTATGAGGAATCTGCCTTAATCTAAAAAGAGGTGATGAAATGACTAAAGAAGATATTGAATATATAATTTGTCATCACAGTCTAACACCAGATGGGTGGACTGTAAATACCAGAGCTATTAGAAAATATCACATACAGCAAAAGGGTTGGATAGATATTGGGTACCATTATTTGCTTGAAAAAGTTAAAGGAGAACAAGAAATTTTTATAGGCAGAACTCTTTTAACTAAAGGGGCCCACACTTTAGGAATGAATGGAAAATCTCTTGGTATATGTTTTGTCGGAAATTACGATTTAATTGTTCCGCCACAGGAAATGTGGCAAAGGGGATTAGATCTTATTGGTGATCTGTGCCGAATATTTGATATTCCATACAATAAAGTTTGCGGCCACAATGATTTTGCCAATAGAACATGCCCTGGCAAATTGTTTGATATGGATTCTTTTAGGGCTGACCTTAAAAGGATTCTTTGATCCTTGTTTAAAGAAAGGACAATTTCTATTTGCATTTTATGTATTATTCTTTTAATCATTATTTTTATATCTATCGCAAGGCATTTTTAAAATGAAAAAATTAATCTTAATATTAGTGTTTTGTTTTCTCCCCACTCTTGCCTTCAGTGCCGAGGTAACTCTTGCGTGGAAAGCCAATACCGAAACGGATCTAATAGAATATCGACTATATGAAACATTTACTCCTGGTGAATATATTTATGGCATCGATAGTGATGATTATATTATTTCTATACCCGCCGGAACTGAAACAATTACTATTTTTGTCGATGAACAAGATGTTGATTTTTTATATTGGGTGCTTACCGCTGTTGACGCCGAGCACCTTGAATCAGGGCCATCAAACGAAGCTTGCATAGAAGAGCCCGAACCTTCAGGCGGTGGTGATGGCAGTAGCTGTTTTATACTAACTATATCTAAAGTAAGGAGGTCGAAATGAAACGATTTATTATAACTATTATACTGAGTTTGTTTTTAGTAGTCCCCGCTTTTGGCGCAAATGTTATAGTGCGGTGGGATGAAAACACCGAAACCGATCTGGCTGGGTATCAAATATTACAATCGAACACACAGGGTGGGCCATATACTGTTGCTGAAGAAATACCGCCCAACCATCATGAAGCTGATCTGACACTCCCCAGCGATGTAGACAAAGATTCATACAGGGTGTTAGATTTGGCTGATGGTATTTATTATTGGGTACTAACTGCGTTTGATAATGCGGTTCCAAGGAATGTGTCGGGATATTCAAACGAGGTAGCTATACAAGTAATCAATGATGTTCCGGTTCCAATACCACCGGCAGCACCGACTGGATTAACCGCGGAACAAGAATAAAGGAGGGTGAAAAATGAACTGGCTTTCAGCGATAAAAAACTTTGTGATAGGCGCTCCAAAAATAACTACTGATATATTTGATAAGGATAGTGGACTGCTTGCGAAGGCAGGCGGATTCTTAAACAATTTGCACTATTCAGATGCAGAAAAAGCAATAGACCAAGCCAAAACAGGTAAAGATATCACTGAGTTTGTGAAGGTTACCTTAGGTGAAAACACAGAAAAAAGCAAGGCACGAAGAGACATTGCCCTGTTGTGGATAAAGGTACAATTAAATCTTATTCTAATGACAGCTATCTGCATCCCTCTTGAAATAATATTCAGAGACTCCAAACTGGAAATGGCCAAGAGTTTCTTTGAGCTATCAACCTGCAACGTAATGCTCTGGGGTACTGGCTCAATAATTACATTCTTTTTCGGCGGATATGTCTGGGGTACATATATAAAAGGAAAAAAGTAAACGGGTGGATAAATACAGTGCCATCAAGAAGTAAAGCTCCTCCGACGTGAGTACACGTCATTATCCTCAGTAACAAGGCCGTGCTTTATGGCTGCACTATCAATTTCAGCCAGCGCGGCTTTCGCTTTTTCCATGGTCTTATGATAGTTCTTTGAGACCCAGTAAATACGGTGATAACATATCCGGCACACACCGATCCCCGGATACTCCTGATCGTTGCAACAGTGTGGCATTGTGCATCTTTCTCCTGGCATTTCTTACTCCTTTGGCTTCTTGCGCCTATCTTCCATAAGTTGCTTGACTGCTTGGTTGATATCCTGCATGCACCGAGAACTAAATATGGTTTGCGGTGACGGCCAAAAACAATATTGCCTCCAGGCTCCGTACCACTTGATCTGACCCAGTATATATTCGGATGATTTTGATAGAACATTCCAGATATCAGTTTTGCCTGTGGATCCAACCCAATCGAATTCAATATATTGACTAAGAACCAGATCTATTTTGTCCGCCGTATGTTTGCTTTCAACCATTAGAACACTCCTTTTCCTTATAAAATGCGCCCGATCAGTCCTTCTGATAGTTCCGGGCCAGTTAGCTCATGTTTAATCCGTCGGGTTTTCCCTACAAGCACCCCGTAATGTTTTCATATGACCATTGCAGGGCCGCTGCTGGTGGAAGCGGGCGCATAGTGGGACATATTCTTTAGTGTACTGTATTTTTCTTTTCCGGTTCTGGTTTCTCAGCTTCAGGCTCCGGTTTCTCAGCCTTTGGTTTATCTTCTTCATTTTTTGACAGGCCTGATCCTCCCGGTTTTGCGGCAGCCCCTCCAGCGGCTCCTATCTGCCCTTGACCTGGTTGTTTCATTTGAATGTCCGCCTGGGCTATCAACAGCGGTGCCGGTAGTTTTTGGTCAGATCCAATGACAATAAACATGCGGTCGGTAAGCCGCATCACTACACTGTACGGCTTTCCGTTTGAGTTTATCGTCGCTCCGAATGACAGTGTTTTAAGTAGGTTGTCCAGCATCTTTTTTTCTCCTTTCATAGTGTTGTTTTGTCCAGGCAAGCATTTTTTTCTTTGATCCCCAACATACTGCAGGAGTATGGTTGTAGAAATAATTGACATAAGCAGGGACGTTGTGGAAGTTTACGTCATCGGCCTGTGAAAAGGCGTCGTGTAAATTGTTACATATAATAGCCGTTAAAAATCTTCCAGGGACAACTCCTTGATTAACGTAGCAGTCGACACTGTCCCTCATGTATTCGGGTATAAAATATGTACGGCCTTGTAGGTTGCATGTGAATTTGTCCATCATTTATCTCCTTCCGCGGTTCCGCATTCGTGGCACACATGGCCCTTCGTGTGCCATTGCTTACACACCAGACACTGCCACTGCAACGATCCCATGCCGGGCGTGGACTTACCTTTTGTCTTAAACTGCTTGGTTTCAGGACAGGTGGCCCAGTGTGATATGAGTCCCCTGTAGGTCACGCCACCCCTGGTTACGATGGTCACTTCTTCCGGATCCACCGGCATGGACTTTCCCTTAGTCGTTTTGATCCAGCGGATTGAGGCTCCGCAGCCTTTGCATTTATCGCTCATTGTGTTCTCCTGTAATTAGTTTTGATCTCTCCAGTCATTCACAAAATCCTGCAGCTGATCCTTGTAGGTTTTTTCTTGGTCCAGAACCTGCCGGTAGATTTCGTCATCACGCAATGGTTCTACCGTGTTGCGGATCAAGTCTCGCATAACCCTTGGCTCCAGGGCGTCCAGCTCCCAACTGCTTTCACCGTATTCTGCAATGTATGACTGATACCTGGAGTCAGTCATCTTAGCTGGGTTTGGTGGTGGATTGTACCGTTCGACCTGGTCAAGATTTAAAGCAATCCGATTACATTCCCACTTGCCCATCCGGACCTTGAATATTTCCATGCGGTCGATGATGTCCCTGGTCATATCTATGCCTGACGGATCGTGGTCGCCCAGGTGGATAACAACAGGTATCTGGTCCCCAGATTCGTATGTATGCCTAAGTCGCATGGACGCCGCCCATATTTCGCTCTGACTGACATAACCCTTACAAGCAAAGTATGGCACATCAAGTTCTTCACAGATCCTCTGGATCACACCGGTTAAGGCTTCTTTTTCGATCCACACTTCCGGTCGATACGGTTGGTCCATCCAGTGATCCATCCTGAAACCATAAGCCGAGGCCTCCACGATCTCTGCCGGATCTGACCAATGGGATAAGGACCTGCGGTATCTTGTTCGATCCTCGATGGCTTTCCAATCGATCAGTCCGGCCAGCCTAGCGTCGGAAATGATACCACCCAAGCGCTTGTATTCGGTCTGTTTGTTTGCAATCAGATCCCTGGAGACAAACTGATAGTACAGCTGTCGCAAGGTCAGCTTCATGTCGTCATCCATATATTCTTCAATGATTTCATTGGCCTTGTCGATAGTCTCTCGGGTTGAGATCTTAAACATTTTGGGTACGTAATTGTGTTTCATTGGTATGACCTCCCCCGGATAACTTTCTTGGCTTTTTTACGGATTGTCTTGGCAAATTCCATGGCCTGATTCGCAGTCATTGCAAACCGGGCTACCTGTCTGCCAAAGTCAACCATCACCTTAGTTTCTTTCGTGTTGGGGTCAACAATAGTCCCAACCTTTAACTTTATTTCTCCCTGATCGTCCTTGTTGATCTTTCCTTCCGGAAACTTACCGGTGGGTCCTAACTCTGGCATCATTCACCTTCCTTTTCGTAGTTTGCTATTATTTTTTTTAATGCTACCACCATTTCCCTTAAATATTTGATCTCCTTTATTGCTTCTTTCAGGACGCTGGTCACATAAAAATAAGTTCTTTCTTCCCTTGTCTGTTCGCTAAGGTCTTTTATTCTGTCTGTAAGATCCATCACGTACCGTCCTTTTTGGGCGGTTTTATTCCAGGCCTGCCCAAGAGGTGCCTTACGACCTGATCGTCGTCAGATTTCGCGCTGAGGGACTCCAGTGAGGTAAATATGTCCTGTTTGAGATCCTTAATATTAATTTCCACTTAATCCCTTCTTTTTATGCGATAACGATAGCTCACCCATAAGCCTTCCCATGTTTTCTTTTTGACATAAAACTTATCAGTTACGCTCATCCAAAAGTATTCATCAACCTTTCCGCTTTTATGGGCGTAAACAAAAGATTGTACTGTGGCAAAGGCTTTGTATTTATCCCTTAGGTTTTCTGCCATTTTTTTCATCTGTGCGAATGATGGATGTTTTGTTAATTTTGTCCGGCGCATAGTTGCTCCTCTGTGTGTCTGGTGTCTGGCCAGGCTCGTTTTGGGAAAACGCAAATCGGTTCAAATTTACAAAAAGGCGTTTACCCGTCATTTTTTGTTTTTGTCCAGGTATCTTCCTTGATATTTCGGTGTTCATATGCCCATTGTTCTAAGTAGCGAGAACATGCTTTAAACCATCCTCGCTTGGTTCCTGTGGCTAGTTGTAAATGAACATATATATCGTTTGGTTCGCCCTTGTACTTTGAGTTATTTTTACCACCAGCCAGCGACATGTATTCATGAATTTCGCCGGACAAAATCACACGAGGAAGGTAAAGCCACCAAGGCTCTATAGCGATGGCCAGTTTATCGGCAACACAAAGGCGAGAATACTGAATGCCGTATTTTTTTGCCATAAACCGAGAATGATAAAAGCAAAAGTAATACCATGAAACATGATACGGGTGGCCTTCCTGACCGTAACGATTCTTGCCGAAGCGGTCAAATAGCCACCCCATAATTTTTGCTCCCAAGACCACATGACGATCCCCTTCTGGACCGTCCATGTCCCGGCACCACTGAAACAGATACCCCAAATCGTGTACAAAAAATGCCACCCACAGCCTCGGATCCCAAGGAATCCCATAGAGTTTAAACCAAGCGATCGCTACAAACCAAGGATGAATAAACCAACAATGTGCTCCAAACAACACACTTCGTGGCCCTACTGGTAGAAGTTGCCTAAATATTTTTCTCATTTTTTCCTTTCAAAAGAAGGTGCTTTCATCCTGTTAATCTATCCGGGATTATATCTCGCAACGCAAGATCCAGGAAGTTTTGCTTGCCCGTTCACCTTTGGTTTGTAATGTACCGAATCAAAAAGGAATTTCATCGTCATAAGGAGGCCCACCCGTATTTGATGGTGGCGGTTCGTCCTGTGATGAATTCTGCGCTCCTGGGTACTGACCATCATCCGAGTGTAGCTTCCGATATTCCGGCGACAGCCGGATTATGTTGCCAATCCAGTCCGGCAACAAATCTGGAAGTGGCTCTCCGCTGTCGATCTCATACATGATTGTTTCATGCTCCGGATCCAGTTTGGTCTGGTTTTGCATTAAACTCATAACGGCGTTGACGTTGGCATACACCTTCTCCTTGCCACTGACCTGCTTTTTCACATGCACAACCTGAATGTTGGCATTGGCCCCCAACAGTTTGGAAAGATTAAATCCCTGCAACTCGCTTTCATCAAACGGTTTATTCCGCCAGGCCTCCAGATCTTGTCTAAGGTCTGACTTAATATGCAGCGACAGCCGGTACATTCTGGATATAACCATCGGCATTTCTCTTTCCGGTTCACCCTCTTTTTGCATTTGTATTCGATGCTCCGGAAATTCCCACATAATCAACACCTTGTAGACTTCCTTGTTGAAAAGCGGATTAAGCTGGGTGCCAAGATCCACTACGGCGCAACATATTGCTTGCCACGCTCCTGCCGGAACAGGTTTAAAATCATCTGACCCTCCAGGGTCTTTTGCGGTTAAGCCCATTTTTAGCTCCTTTTATTAAGTCTTCTTAGCTTGTTAAGCGCCGCTTCAAATTTAAGCAGCATGTTTCTGGTTTTACCCATAGTTAATTTCTGGTCTGTCTCCAGTTCGTCCCACTTGGCAAATTTGTCCACCACTACGATGGTGATCGTGTCGCACAGTACGAGCAACTGGTCTTCGGTAAGGGCGATGTTAATTTTTTTTTCTTCTCCCACTTGTCACTCCTTTCAGCTTATTTAATGTTGGTTATTGATTTATTGCTTCGCTTCGCTGTCTTCTGCGATTTCTTTGATAATAGACTTAACGGCCTTGCCGCTATCAACTATAACCTGTCTCACACCACCAGACTTTTCCAAACAACCGTGAATTTGAACTGAAACCAAATAACTAAACCCAAGCACTGCAAAAACCATAAGAAAGTATGAAATACAAAACCAATGTTTTTTAATAAATTTCATCGTTTACCTCCATGGGTGTTAAACCGAAGCCAATAAGCCACACCCCGTTCCAATCATTCCGCATATCATCCCGATTCCAGAACAAATAGAAGGGATTTGGACATTAAACAATAAAACAATAATTATAGCGACAATAGTTCCTACGAAATACCCAACAAGCGCTTTTATAATCATAACTATCTCCCTTTCAGCATATCTAATGCTTTGGTTTTTAAAATGGCTAATTTCACCATCTTAGCTGTTAAAAAATCACTATTACTGACGACCTTATCGTCTGGCCCAAAAATCTTAATACAATAGACTTGGTGGGGCAATTTGCCAGATTGCATACGCTCCCACTCAAAGGTTTGCCGGACTGTCATCTGGTGTCCATTGACATACGTCAAGAGCATAAGCGAGTGGCCCAGAACGCTGGTTCCGAATTGGATGTCAGACACATACTTTGCCAAGAGTTTCTTGACTATTTTCTCTCTTTTCCTGTCCCTGGCCATTTTTCATCAAACTCCCTGCAGATGTCCTTGCAATCTTCCTTGATCTCACAATAGTTGGCACACCGGTTGCCTTCCCAACATTCCCACGGCGCACATAGGCGTGCGTATTCTTCATCAAAGGCCTGGTTGACTTCGGCCTGAAGCTTTTTGTAAAACCCCAGCACTTCGTCGTCATTCATCCTGGGAATATCAATAAAGTATTTGTTAAGAACGATACCGCGCCCGATAGCTATCCATGTGCCACCATCTCTGGGTATGGCAAAGATTCGCATCTTACTGATCGGAAAGCCGTACTGCTCATAAAAAATTCGATAACGATTAACCTGTAGCGACACGCCAAACAGTTCTTTCTCTGGGTTAATATATTCGATTGTTTTATCCTGCTTGGTTTTGACCTTTCCTTTGTTTTTCCCGGACTTTAAATAAACCTTTTCGCCTTTTTCGTCCAGGACCGGGATGTCTGTTTTCTTGATATTGATACCCATCCATTTTGCCACGGCAAAAGATCCGGATGTTTTATAATCGGTAAGAATGTAGTGCCCGGGTATAAATTCATCTTCTTCTAACAGATCCGCTATCCCTTTGGTGTCCTTATCTTTTAACACTTCTTCGCTTAATACATTATGGGTGATACCCATATCTGACATTCGGCCATGGATCGTGGTTCCAAGTACGGCGAACACCCTGTCGTTGGGATCTGCACAGTAATCAAAGGCAGCCTTTCCCCAGATCAGCCTGGGGCCGTTACCGGCTGCTGACGGGCTGACTCCATGGTACTTTCGGTCATAGCCGATCTTTCTCAAAAATGGTAGCGGACAGCAGCGGCTACTCATACGGCAGCCCTTGGGTGTCAGGCATTGCTTAACGGTTATTCGCTGGGCGTCAGGACAATAAAAGTGTACAAGTGGACTCATAATATTCTCCTTTTGTTTAATGCTTTTAAATTGCAACGCTGTTTATTCAAAAATATGTTCAATAGCCTTTTTTTGGCCGCGAATATTTTCAATTTTCAAACCATCCTTTCTGGCAAGGTGCTCACCCTTTTCCCCAGAAGGGTAAGCTTTGGTTTTAGAAAGAGAATATTCGCTAACGCAACATTTACCGTAATATTCGAGAATCTCTTTTTTGGTTTTCATTCTGAATTCCTCCTGACAGCTAATGTACCCAAATCAGCCGCTGGGCTTTCTCCGGTCGGCTGCATGGGCTGTTATATTTTTAATAGTTACATAATGAGTATCGTCCGCCCATGAACAATCGGTTTCCACCCACGGACAGTCTAAGTGCTGCAGGTTTGCTTCTTCATTTATTTCGCATGAGGC
>SDBT01000394.1_pt1 | contig 68086 bp, 50 predicted proteins | sample 2277101 | NCBI WGS metagenome assembly SDBT01 (sample SAMN10404973, study PRJNA504765) | marine sediment metagenome | isolation source: marine sediment core GS10_PC15, 103 cmbsf | place: Arctic Ocean: Southern Knipovich Ridge | collected 2010
TTGGTGGTGAAGAAGGGCTCGAAGATCTGCTCCAGCGTCTCGGCATCCATGCCGCATCCCGCGTCGGTCACGGCCAGCATCACGTATCTGCCCGGGGCCACGGCGACGTGCCGGTCGCAATACTCCTCATCCAGCATCACGTCGGCCGTCTCGAGGGTCAGCTTGCCGCCTTCGGGCATTGCGTCACGTGCGTTGATCATCAGGTTGAAGACCACTTGTTCGATCTGGCTGGGGTCCCCGCGCACGTTGCCGGCATCCGGACCAGGATGGAATTCGACTTCGATGTGCTCGCCAATCAGCCGTGTGAGCACCTTATTCGAATCTTGAAGGAGAGCGTTCAGATTGAAGACTTTGGACTCGAGCGTCTGTCGACGACTGAATGCCAGAAGCTGCCGGGTAAGGCTGGCCGCTCGGTTCGACAGCTGGAGCACTCTGCCGAGATCAGCGGCCTGAGGGCTCTCCGCACCGATCTTCCTCTGCACGAGCTGGGTATAGCCGATGATCCCCGTCAGCAGATTGTTGAAGTCGTGCGCCACGCCCCCGGCAAGCTGCCCCACGGCCTCTATCTTCTGCGACTGGCGGAGCTGTTCCTCGAGGAGCCTTTGCTCAGTCATATCCTGCACATGGCCCACCATCCGGACAGGGTCACCGGCCTCGTCGCGGGTGACGCTTCCTCGCGACTGAACGACGCGCTCCGAGCCGTCGGGATGCAAGATGCGATAGTAGATGTCGAAGGACTCCCCTTGGTGCAGGGCTGCATCGAGAGCTTCTCCGACATGCTCTGTGTCGTCTGGATGCACAGCGGCCAGAGATGCCTCGTGTGTTGGACTGAACTCCTGCGGAGTCCGCCCGAAGACTGCGTACGTCTCATCAGACCACCAGAGGGTATCTTCTGTAATATTCCAAACCCAACTCCCCAGCTTGGCAATGCGCTGCGTCTCGGAAAGACGAGATTCACTCGCGCGGAGCTTATCCTCTGACTCCTTGTGCTCGGTGACATCGCGGATGATCCCCTGGTATCCGACAACTTCGCCGTCGGGACCATACTGAGTCACCGTGCTGTCCAAGGTGTGAATCGTCGTGCCGTCCTTCTTCAGAGACGTGATCGGGAAATCTTTGACGTACCCATTCTCTCGGAGCACTCGTTGGAACTCGCTCCGATCTTCAGGATTGCTGTAAAAATCCTCGGCACTGACTGCATCGATCTCCTCTCTCGCGTAGCCGAACAGATCGAGATATGCCTGATTGACCTCGAGGAAACGCCCGCCTGTGGAGGTGGTGTAGATGGCGTCGATGGACTGCTCGAAGAGGTCTCGGTACCTCTTCTCGCTTGCTTGCAGGTCTTCCTCCAGTCGCTTGCGCTCAATGCCATAGACGAGAGTCCGAGCGAGCGGGTTGGCATCCACCTGTCCCTTGACCAGGTAGTCCTGGGCACCGGCTCGAACTGCCTCGGCGCCCAGCGTCTCGTCTTCGAGACCGGTAAGCACCACAATCGGAACGCCTGCCCTTATCGCCTGCACCTTGGCGAGAGTCTCGAGGCCCGAGCTCTCCGGCAACCCGAGGTCGAGCAGGACCGCGTCCACATTGTCTGACTTCAGATACTTCAGCCCCGTCGATAGATCCTCGGCCCACTCCACCTCGAAGACTGTCAACTCCGCCTCCGCCAGCATCTCCCGTATCAGGCGGACGTCTCCCGGGTTGTCCTCGACCAACAAGATCTTGACTGGCCCGTCTGACCTTCGAGTCTCCATCGCTAATTATGTCCTAGCCCGGCGTTTCGACGGCGACCTTCCGCACAATTCGCCCTCATAGCCTGAAATGTAAGCGATCCGCAACCTGCGGCACTATCAGCAAAGGCCGCGTCTGGCGGTAGGATCAGGGGCCGCCAGGATGTAGGCGCAAACCTACACCCTCGATCAGCGAGATTTCGATTGGCTTGCCGGGCTCCGCGGGACCCATGCCTGCGTATCATCTATCTCGGGATCGTGAAGCAGAAGGTCGAGCCCTCACCGGGCTGCGATTCCACCCAAATCCTGCCTCCGTGGCGCTCGACGATCCTCTTGCACAGCGCCAGCCCCAAACCGGTGCCGGGGAACTCCTCCCTCTTGTGGAGGCGCTGGAAGATCACGAAGATACGCTCCGCGTACTCGGGGTCGATGCCGATGCCGTTGTCGCGTACGGAGAACAACCATTCGCCGTCCTTGCTCTCCGCGCTTACATGGACCTCCGGCCGCCGATCCCTCGCGAACTTGATGGCGTTGCCGATCAGGTTTTGAAACACTCGGTCCAACTGTGAAGCGTCGGTCCTCACCGTGGGCAGGGCGTCATGGGTTACGGTCGCATCACTCTCCTCGATCGCCGCTCGCAGGCTCTCGAGAGCCTTCTCCAGCACCTGTTCAGAAGGCGTTGGCTCGAGTTCTGCGCCCCGTGTTGCCACCCTGGAGTAGGCCAGGAGATCGGTGATCAGCTCCTGCATCCGGGTGGCTCCGTCCACCGCGTAGTGGATGAACTCATCCGCGTCGGAATCGAGCTTCCCCTTGTACCGGTCCCCCAGCAGCCGGGTGAAGCTCGCCACCATGCGCAGTGGCTCCTGCAAGTCGTGCGAGGCGACGTAGGCGAACTGCTGCAACTCCTCGTTGGAGCGCTCCAGCTCCTCCGCCGCTCGCGCCAGCTCGCCACGGGCCTCCACCGCGTCCTGCATCATGTTGAGCGCGGCGGTTCGCGACGCCTCCAGCTCCTTTGTGCGCCTGCCGACTCGTGCCTCCAGGGTCTCGGCGAGCTCTCTCAGTTCCTCCTCCGCCCGTTTGCGCTCGTCCATCTCCCGTGTGAGCCGATCGTGCGCTTCGACCAGCTCCTGGGTGCGGCGTTCCACCCGCCGGATCAGGGGATGGACGCCCACCATAAGGAGAGCGGCTCCAGAGGCAATAACCAGCAGCCCAATCCCCGCGACCAGGAGGCTGGTTCTGACAAACGGTGCGCGGACCTCCGCCATATCCATCTTCACAACGACACCCAGGCCGAAGACCGCCACGGGCTCATATGCCGCGAGCACCTTCTCACCGCGGTAGTCGAGACCCACCATCGTTCCCGACTCTCCCCGCAGCGCCCTGCTCATGGGCTCGTAGACCTCCAAACGGAAAGGGACAGGCTGGGGACTTTCCGTTGAATGGCGGCGGCTCAGCAAGAGGATGACCTGGTCGCCGTCTCGCTGGCCGAGCACGAACTCACCGGTCTCCCCGAACCCCGGGGAGAGCTGATGTGCTTCCTCGATTTGTGAGAGAGTGGCGCGAAAGGATCCGCCGGGGTAATCGGCGCTGTAGGCCATGTCGAACCTCGCCACCGCCTCGACCTGGCGTGCGTGGGTCACTGCGTCGTGGGACAAGAGCTCGCGCTGCTGCTCTATCGCCGTCCGATAGAGCAGCATAACGAAGACCGTCCCCACCGCCACCGCCACCATGGCCATGATCAGAATCGAGATGGCCACAATTCTCCACCGCTCAGCGGATGGGGGGGGCGCCCCCTCTCGTCCTCGCCGCCAGACCCGCGGTGGTGACGTCGATCGACCCTTCATCCTCGGCACCCTCCCGTGCAGACTTCGGATCCTAGGTCTCGTTGGCTTCTTCTGCACCCTGCGAAAAGGAGATATCGTAGGCGGGCGGCTTGCCCGCCTTTGCGAGCAACTCGTTGACCTGGCACTTGAGCTCGATCATGCGCTGCTCACGCCCTACCGCCAGACGATTGAAGCGCTCGAGCTCCTCGTTGGCGCGTGTCAGTCTCTCGGTCCGCTGCTGTAGTTCTTCCTCCGCCCGCTTGCCCTCGGTGATTTCCCGCGCGCTGACCACGAAGCCCTTGATCTCGTTGTTCGCACCGATATGCGGAAAATAGGCGACGTCCATGTAAGTTCGTCCCCTAGCCGGGAACTCGAACCACTCTTGGAAACGAACTTCTTCCCCGGCAAGACACCGTTCAACATTTGGCTTCATGACTTTGTTGAAGAACTCTTCTCCGAACACTTCAGACACTGTGTGCCCAATCAGATCGTCGCGCTCTCTCTCAAATGCCTCGAGATACGCCTCGTTGGCAGCAAGGTAGATCAGCTTATTGTCCAGTAGCGCCAGCATGTCACTGGAACTGGAGACAATGAACTGGGATTGCCGAAGCTGAGCGTCCAGTGCCTCGTGCCGGTCCATCGTCTGATTGAGCGCTGCAACCAGGTCTCCGAGCTCGTCGTCGCTCACAGCGGTCAGCCGTCGGGACAGGCCAGCGGCTCCCGATGCGAGCTCGTTCAACTCCGCATGGACGAGCCGTGTCGAGGCCAACACGGGGAGCTGCACGAAGAGGTACGCACCGACGGTGAGCGCTACCAACAGCAGACCCACGACGGTGCTCAGCCCGATCAGGAAGCGGCTGCGCGTCGCGAGCCGCTCCACCTCGACGCGTGTGCGCTGGGTGACCATCCGCTCGGCCTCGGTGATGGGCACCATGATGCGTTGCTTGTCCTGGTGGTACTTGTCGTCGTGCATGATCCGGATGGCAAACTTCTGGTCCGGAGGCGCCGTGCGGACGTAGTCGTCCCGGTTGCGGCTCGTGCCGTCTGGTTCGGCCGTGAAGCGACCGTTCATGGCTTGGAAGGCGGCGACTTCGGTCGCCACCAGTGCATTCGAGTTGTCCTCCGCCTCGTTGAGTTGGCCCAACTCCTCGTCGGTGAAGCCGATGTCCTCCATCAGACGGCGCAAGCTGACGCGTCGCCCGCCCGCCCGGGGCACCGAACCGTCGCGCACGGCCAGGATCTTCCAGTACTGCAGCTCGTAGGCGCGGTCGCCCGTGACCACATACGTGCGAGCTGTCCGTGTGAGCTCGTCGGAACTTGCTCTGAGCTCGTTGGAGAGCTGCCAGGACTCGTGCTGCACGTGCTCCGCGGTGACGAGCATGTTCTGGTTCCCCAGGAGGACGAGGATCAGCCCGACTTGGGCCAGCGCCAGCACGACGATCAATCCAGTTGAAAGTGCGAACTTCTGTCTGATCTTCAACGTCGGGTACCCCGCTGGGACGCTCCGCCACGCCTGCCCCGACACTGCCCACCGTCAAGCGGCTCAGGGGGTCGCCGTGTGCCGCACAGGTTGTACGAGGATTCATCCATGAACCGGCACCATCCGGAGCTGAAGATGCCGAGGGCGTAGTCGCCGTTTCTCTCGTAGACCGCGGCTGACGTCTCCGGCAGATTGAGATAGTCGTCATCGATCTCGCGCAAGAGATCCTTGCCAACTGCATCCACTATGACGTGGGAAGTACTGAGCTCCGCCGGATTCCCGTCGGGCTGCTGGTGCTGGCTCACCGTCTTTCACTCCATCCCGTCAGGCGGCAGTGTGACGATCTGGAACCAGAATTGCTCGATGGTCTGCACCACTGACATGAACTGCCTCAGGTCCACGGGCTTGGTGATGTAGCAGTTCCCGTTCAGGTTGTATGCCGCGAGAATGTCCTTCTCGTCACTCGAGACCGTCAGAACGATCACCGGGATGCGCCTCAGGTCTTCGTCAGACTTGATCTCGGCCAGCACCTCACGACCATCCTTCCTCGGCAGATTCAGGTCGAGCAGGATGAGATCGGGACGCGGCTTCCCGGCATATGCTCCCTCGCCCCGCAAGAATTCCATCGCCTCGACTCCGTCCCCTACGACATGCAGGTTGTTCTGAACCCTGCCATCCCTGAAGGCTTCCTGCGTCAGACGGACGTCGCCAGGATTGTCCTCCACCAGCAGAATCTCGATTGGATTGCTATGCATGTGAGAAATCACGGCTGGAATCCTCCTCCCTCATCTGTCCGATCCCGGTTTCTGAAGTCATTATGAAACGCCCGTGCCGAATGCTGAATCCGCTCCCGCTCATGGCTGCTTCACCTCCGGGAGCGTGAAATAAAAGGTGCTGCCCTCGTCCTTCTTCGACTCGACCCAGATGTTGCCTCCGTAGCGCTCCACGATCTTCTTGCTGATTGCCAGTCCGATCCCCGTGCCGGGATACTCCTCCTTGCCGTGCAGACGCTGGAATATGCGGAAGATGCGCTCGGTGTACTGGGGCTCGATGCCAATGCCATTGTCTCGAATCGAGAAGGTCCACTCCCCGCCATTGGCCTCGACCCCCACATGAACCACGGGGGGATCCTGGCCGCGAAACTTGAGCGCGTTGCCGATCAGGTGTTCGAATAGCTTCACCAGTTGAGCACTTTCGGCCCTCACTTTGGGCAACGGATCGTGGGTCACCCGGGCGTCGCATTCCCGAATGGTTGTCTCGAGCCCCGCGAGCGCCGCCCGTAGGGCGATCTCACAGTGGGTCGGCTCGGCGCCGATGGCCCGCTCGCCGATCTCCCTGAAAGCCAGCAGATCATTGATGATCCTGCTCATGCGAGTGACGCCCTCGACAGCGTAGCCGATGAACTCGTCGGCGTCGGCGTCGAGCTCGCTCTTGTAGCGTTTTTCCAGCAATTGCACGTAGCTCGAAACCAGGCGCAATGGCTCCTGCAGCTCGTGCGACGCGACGCGCGCGAACTGCTGGAGCTCCTCGTTCGAGCGCGTCAAATCTTCCGAGAACTCCCTGAGCTCCCGCTCCGCCTTCTTCTGTTCCGTGATATCCCGGACGATCGACGAGGAACCCACGATCTCGCCCTCGGCGTCCATCACCGGCGAGACGATCAGCGAGACATCGATCTCGGTGCCGTCCTTTCTCAGCCGGCGGGTGTCGGGCCGGTTGACGATGGCACCGCCTTGCACTGCGTCGAGTATCTCCTTTGCCTCCTCATGACGGTCCGCAGGAGCCAGCTCGAGCACGGACCTCCCTACCATCTCCTCCGCCGTGTAGCCGTAAACCCGCTCGGCGCCCTGGTTCCAGCTCTTGATGACGCCTTCCGATGCCTCGCCGATGATGGCGTCGTAGGAAGACTCCACGATGGCGGCCAGCTCGGCCAGCGCCGCCGCCGCCTTTCGTGCTTCGGCCAGCTTGATACTGTGCTCTCTTTCCCTGGAGCGAACAAACTCTTCGAAGGTAGTCACGAAGTAGTCCAGGACTTGATCCTGTTTCGATGTAATCGTGAACTCCTCGCCCATGAACGAGATCTTGCGGCCGTCTTCGCCGCTATACCTCGCGGCCTCTGAACCTCTGGACAAAATGAAGTTCAGGCGATCGAGAAGTTGTTGGGGCTCCCAAGGCTTGATGATGAAATTATCGGCGCCGCACTCCAGTCCTCGGAGGATGTCCTGTGGCTGGTGAAGCGCGGTCAACAAGATGACAGGAATATCGCTGGTTGCCGGATTGGCCTTGAGCCGCCTGCAGAACTCGTAACCATCCATGTTCGGCATCACGATGTCGCTCAAGATGATCGACGGCCTGTGCTCGCCGATCGCGCGGAGAGCATTCTCGCCGTCCTTTGCGGTCGTTACTTCGTGGCCGTTCGTCTCGAGTAGATGCTCCAGCTCCATAGCTTGCGTGGCGCTGTCTTCTACGACCAGCACCTCGATTACTTGCCTGTTTGCTGGCACCATCTCTCTATCCGTGCGTCTGTGGGCAGATTCCTAGGAAGATCTATCGATGTTTCCCGGAAGCGTGAAATAGAAGGTGCTGCCCTTGCCCTTCTTCGACTCGACCCAAATGTTGCCTCCGTGGCGCTCGACGATCTTCCTGCACATTGCCAGGCCGATCCCGGTGCCCGGGTATTCCTCCGTACCGTGAAGACGCTGGAATATGCGGAAGATGCGCTCGGCCCGGCGTCGATGGCCCGCTCGCCGATCCCCCTGAACGCCAGCAGATCATTGATGATCCTGCTCATGCGAGTGACGCCCTCGACGGCGTAGCCGATGAACTCGTCGGCGTCGGCGTCGAGCTCGCTCTTGTAGCGCTTCTCCAGCAATTGCACGTAGTTCGAAACCAGGCGCAGTGGTTCCTGCAGCTCGTGTGACGCGATGCGGGCGAACTGCTGAAGCTCCTCGTTCGAGCGTGCCAGATCTTCCGAGAACTCCTTGAGCTCCCGCTCCGCCTTCTTCTGCTCCGTGATATCCCGGACGATCGTAGAGGCGCCCACGATCTCGCCCTCGGCGTCCATCACCGGCGACACGATCAGCGAGACATCGATTTCGGCTCCGTCCTTTCTCAGCCGGCGAGTGTCGGGCCGGCTCACGCTGGCACCGCGCCGGACGGCGTCGAGGATCTCCGTCACTTCGTCATGACGGTCCGGAGGAACCAGCTCGAGCACCGACTCTCCTACCATCTCCTCTGCGGTGTACCCGTAGATCCGCTCGGCGCCCTGGTTCCAGCTCTTGATGAAACCGTCCGACGTCTCGCCGATGATGGCGTCGTAGGAAGACTCCACAATGGCGGCCAGCTCGGCCAGCGCCGCTGAGGCCCTCCTCGCCTCCTCCCGTTCGCGCCGAAGGCTCTCGGCCCTGACACGCACTTTCGCTTCGGCCAGCTTGGAAAGGTGCTCCCTCTCTCTCGCACGGACGAACTCCTCGAATGTGGTAACGAAGTAGTCGAGGACTTGATCCCTCTCGGACCTGATGGTGAATTCCGTATTCATGAATCTGAGCTCGATATCGTCCTTGCCCTTTCGGTTTCCCTGCCTCGACCTTCTAGACAAGATGTAGTCGATGCGATCGAGAAGTGACTGGGGCTCCCACGGCTTGATGATGAAATTGTCGGCGCCACACTCCAGCCCCCGGACGATGTCCAGCGGTTCGTGAAGTGAGGTCAACAGGACGATGGGAATGTCCCTCGTCGCCGGGTCGGCCTTGAGCTTTGTACAGAGCTCATAGCCGTCCATATTCGGCATGATCACATCGCTCAGGATGATGTCCGGCCGCCGCTCCCCGACCGCTCGGAGAGCTTCGTCTCCGTCGTTCGCGATCCGCACCCTATAGCCGCCCGTCCCGAGCAGATTCTCCAACTTCAATGCCTGTGTCGTACTGTCTTCCACGACCAGCGCGTCGTGCTCGGTATCGTTGGATGCAGTCACCGCTTCATCCCTCGCTGCAGCCGACAAGCTGCTTCAGGCACCGGGCAATATTCGCGGGCGGCAACACGTACACGGCCGCCCCTTGTTCGATAGCGCTCCCGGCCATGCCGTGGACGATCGAGCTCTCGGCATCCTGTGCGATCGTGACAGCGCCCACGTCCCTGAGCTGTTTGAGCTCCGCGGCACCATCCTTGCCCATGCCGCTCAGCAGCACACCAACCGCGCTCGCTCCGAGGGAGCCGGCGAGAGAGCGAAAAAGGTAGGAAATCGACGGGCGAAAGCCATTCATCGGCGGGTCCTTGCTCAGGCAGAAGATGCCATTCCCATGTGCGCCCAGCTGATAACCTTCCGGCACCACGTAGGCACTTCCCGCCTCCATGCTTTCACCATGAATGGCAGCGCGGACCTTCATTGCAGAAGATCTGCCCAGCCACTCTATGAATCCGTGGGTGAATCCCTCCGCGGTGTGTTGAACGATCACCAGCGGAACGGGAAAGCTCCCCGGAAGAAGCGAGAGAATCTCCCGGATCACCGATGGTCCACCGGTGGATGCCCCGATGGCGACGATCTCGATCTCAGAGGGTTCAGGGTGGTCACGCCGAGCTCGAGAGCGCCCCTCCTCCTTCACCGGGGGTGGATATTTGCGCTTCACCAGCCTCACTTCAGACATCAGCCGGACGGTTCGTGTGAGCTCGGCCGCCATGGCCTCGTAGTCAGCGCTCCTCGTGCCCATCGGCTTCCCCATGATGGTGAGGGCCCCGGCCTCCAAGGCTTTGAAGGATTTGGCAACGTCTCCAGGGTCGTAGCTAGCGCTGACGACGACGATGGGCGTCGGCCTTTCCGACATGATCCTCCGAGTGGCCTCGAGCCCGTCCATTTCCGGCATGTGGATGTCCATCGTAATGACGTCGGGCTGGTGTCGTCTGAGCTGTTCCAGAGCGACTCGCCCATTGGCTGCCGTGGCTACGACTCGCAGTTGCGGATCGGCGCCGAGAATATGCACGAGGAGCTCCGTCGCCACGGTGGAGTCCTCTACCACAAGCACTTTGATCATTTGTCGGCCTCTGGATCAGATCAGCCTGCGGATTACCTCCAGCAGATTGCTCTGATCGAAACTGCTCTTCACGATATAGGCGTCGGCACCTGCTGCCAGGCCTCGCTTGCGATCCGCGGGAGATTCCAGACCTGTCACCAAGACGACCGGTATGTCCGCGAGCTCCTTGTCGCGCCGTATCTTCGCCGTGAGGTCGAATCCGTTCATTCTCGGCATCTCCAGGTCAGTGACGATCAGGTCGAACTGCTCTGATTTCAGGGTGCTCAGCGCATCCAACCCGTCACTGGCAGTTTGAACCTCATAGCCGGCCATCTCGAGGATGTTCTTCAAGAGTGTCCTCGCCGTGATCGAATCATCAATGACCAAGAGAGAATGCCTCTGCTTCCTTCCCGGTAGACTCTCTACAACGGCGACATCTCGAACCTGCTCGGAGACACCGAGCATTGCGGCCTTTATCAGATCGGCAACGTGCAGTATGAGCACGACCTGCCCCGATCCTATGGCAGCGGCGCCCGAGACATTCCGCACGCGGGAGAGTTGAGGGCCGAGATTCTTGACCAGCACTTCCTGCTCCTCCAGGATCTCATCCAGACCGATTGCCATGCGGTCCTCACCAGCGCGCAGCACCAGGCAGGGGGTCAACGAACCATTTGTGCCGGCGGGGCTAGAGGGCGCGATCCCCAGGAGGCGATGAAGATGGCCAAACGGGATTGTCTCGCCGTTCAGCACGGTGGTTTCCGTGTTCTGGACGGTAGTGACCTCCTCCGCCCTGATTCTCACAGCGCGCTCCACGTCTGCGGTCGGGATGAGGAACATCTCGCCTGCCGATTGCACCAGGATGCCTCTCGCCGTGGCCAGCGTCGAAGGGAGCAGTATGCTGAAGGACGATCCTCGGCCCGGCTCGGTGGACACCGAAATTGTGCCGCGAAGCTTGTCTACTTTGTCCTCGACAACGGCCAGGCCGAGTCCCCTCCCAGAGACGTCGGTGACGAAGGAGCTCGCGGATACTTCCGACAGCAGCACGAGTAACACTGCATCTCGAGGGCTGAGGTTTGCGGCCGCTTCTTCGGAGATAGCACCGATCTTCAACGCAGATTCCGTGACCTTTTCCAGGTCGATGCCGGCCCCGTCATCTGAAACCAGGATCTGTACCTTATTCCCCGCGAGCTGGGAGATGTCTATGCTGATTCTTCCTCGGGCCGGCTTCTCCCCCTGCTTTCGAAGCGATGGCTCCTCGATGCCATGATCGATGGCGTTTCGCAGCATGTGAACCAGAGGGTCCTTCATCTCTTGTAGGATGCGCCGGTCGATCTCGGTCTCCCCTCCGTTCACCACGAACTCGACTTCCTTGTTCATGTCTCGGGCCAGGTCGCGCACGACCTTTCGCAACGCATCGACCAATGAGTTAAACGGCAACATCAACGTCTGTCGCGCGTCATCGACCAGCTCATCCACCGTCCTGCTCAGAGTGTGGGAATCATGCTCGGCGACGTGCGCCAACGGGACGAGCTTGCCCTCGAGCAGCCTCGAATGCGTGTCGTTCCACTCGAGAAACTCCAGCAGGGCCCGCAGCCGCCCGTGAGCATCGTCTTCTCGGCCACCGGATTCCCTGTCAATGAAATCACGCCGCACGGACTGGACTGCGGGTGAGACCTTTCGCCACTCCCTTCTCCACTTGTCGAGAAGGGTCATCACCTCTCTGAGATCGGCAGCACGCTGAGCTGTGCTGGCTTTCGCCGCCAGCATCTCCTGAGACTGACGGAAGAGAGCCACCAGTCTCGTGGTGTAGATCCGGACGGTTTCCGTCTCGGGTCCCGGGGAAGCGGGCGCGGTGTCGCGCCCGACTGGCTCGTCGATTGTCATCAGCTCGGGTGCATCGGGGAATATGGGAGGAGCAACATCGAGTGTCTCGTCCTCGGCTGGTGCCTCCCCGGCTGCCCAGAGCCCCAGGCCCCCGACGATCTCGGAAACCCGGTCCTCGCCCAGGTCTTCCTGTTGCCCTTCAGCCGCGGACAGGACCCCGCTCAGCTTGTCTATGGCAGAGTGGAGCACGTCGAACAGTCGTTTCGACGGGTCGAGCTCACCATGCTTCATGGCCGCGAATACACCCTCCAGCGCCTGGCAAACTGCCTCGATGCCGACAAGGTCGACGGCACGAGAGGCTCCCTTCAGGCTATGCGCGCCGCGAAAGATCTCCTCCACGATAGCCAGGCGCTCGTCCGGCGCAGTTGCCTCCTCGAGCCCTACCAGGCCGGCCGACAGGCCCTGGACATGCTCCTCCGCCTCCACCGCGAAGGTGGCCAGCAGCTTCTTTCGGAACTCGGCATCCTGTTTGTTCATCGCTCCACCCGGCGCCTTGATGACTCGCGTTCCCTGGCCCGACGAGCATTCACACCGTGAATCGCTCCATCATCTGTGCAAGTGACTTGCCGAGGTTGTCGAGGTCGGTCGCGGAGGACTCCAGTTGTCTGGCGGTCGCGACATTCTCATCCGCAGCCTGCTTGAGGGCCGACATGGCGGCGGCGATTTGCTCCATGCCGGTCTTTTGCTGCTGGGTCGAGGCGACGATCTGCATGGCCGAGTCCGCGGCTGCGCTGATCGCGGCACCCAGGGATGCGATGGAGCTGCCCGCCGCCTCTGCCTGTTTTCCGCCGGCCTCCACGGCCCTGTTCCCCTGCTCGGTGGCCATCACGGCCGCGCCGGTCGCCCCTTGGATGTCTTCGAGGATCGAGCTGATCTGAGATGTGGCCTGCTTCGACTGGCTCGAGAGGTTCTTCACCTCCTGGGCCACGACGGCAAAGCCTCTACCGTGCTCACCGGCGTTCGCCGCCTCGATGGATGCGTTCACCGCCAGAAGGTTGGACTGTTCCGCCAGGTCGTTGACGGTGGTGATAATCGCGCCGATCGCCTGGGTTTGCTCGCTGAGCGTCAGCATGGTGTCCGCGATCCTGTTCATCTGCTCCTCGATCGCACCCACTCCTGCCAACATTCCGTCAGCCGCAATTTGGCCCTCTTTCGAGGCCGCGATTGCCTTCGAAGAGGTATCCGTGACGCTTTCCGCCCTTTCGCTCGCCATTTGGACCGTCTGCATCACCTCCTCCACGGTCGAGCTCGTCTCCGTCATCGAGGAGGCTGCCTGCTGCGACGTGGCGGCAAGCTGGCTCGTTGCAGCCAGTATCTCGGTGGCGGCGGAGGACAACACTTGCGCTCCTTCAGCGATCTCACTCGTTTGCTCTCTCAAGGAAGCCACCATGGAAGAAAACGCCTCCGCGAGCGTGCCCACCTCGTCGCGTCGACGGTATTCCGGAACGGTCACGGTCAGGTCTCCGGCGGCGATGCGCTCGGATGCGGACGAGAGTCTCGCGAGCGGCCCCGATATGCCCCTGGTGATGACGACGGCAATCGGGACCAGTAGCGCAATCGCCAGCAGGGACCCGAACAAAACCACCGATCTCGAGTTGTTCGCGTTGGCCTCCTCGATCGCGAGCCGCTCGTCCAACAGCCTGCGCTCCTCGACGATCATCTCGTCCACGATCCGACGGATCTCGTCCATCTCGTATTTCCCGCCACCCTCCAGGACCATCTCCAAGGCCGCATCGAATCCTTCCGTCCTGCGCAGCTCGATCGTCGCTTCGAGCTCGGCCAGCTTGGCCTGCACATGGCCCTCCAGCTCGTCCAGCAGATCGCGAATCATGGGGATGGCAGTAGTAGTCCTGACGATTTCCATATCCTCGAAAATCGCCGAGGTCCCCCGGTTGTAGGGCTCCAGGTAGGTTTCATCCCCCGTAATGACGAAGCCTCGCTTGCCGGTCTCGGCGTCGGTCATGTCTTCGAGAATCAAGTCCACTTGGGTGAGTATCTCGTATGTGTGTTCCACCTGAGCATCGGACTCGATGAGGTCGCCGATGCTCAAGTACGAGACCGCGGCGATAACGGCAAGCGCCAGCAGCGGGACTGCGTACCCTCCGCCGATCTTCATTCCGATTGACCATCTCATCACAGTGAGCTCCTTCCTCCGGTTCGTTGCTCGTCGGCACGTTCCGTCTAGGACTACGACTGAACCTCTTCGTGAACGATCATTCTCTTGTCGGAAATGACCTTTGCTATGTCGAGAATGTTGACCTGATCACGGGTGATCCCTCGCAAATAGCGCGCTGCAATCCCGGAAGATGTCCGCAGCGGCGGCTGGATCTCATCGAGCGGAATGGAGTGCACGCCCCGGACCGCGTCTGCGAGGATTCCCACCCGCATTGCACCATGATGGGTGACGATGACACGGTCCCGCTCCCTCAGCCCCTCTTCCGGTAGACCGAAGAGCTCCTTGATGTCCATCACCGAGAGAATCTCTCCCCGCAGGTTGAGGACTCCGACGACGATCGACGGAGCACAGGGAACGGAAGTCAGATCCTTCAGCGGGTAGACCTCGGCGACATATGACGTCTCCACGGCATACGACTCTTGCCCCAATACGAATTCCAGCACTTCGATGGCGTCCTCGTCCGTCGCCGAGTCTCCGAGCTCCCGAGCGAGCTCGCGCGCCCGGAGCTTGAGGATCTCGAGCTTTTCCTCCCGGTCTGTAGCACTCATCGGCCGTGATCTTTCATTCTTCACGCGGCGGTGCCCTCGCTCGTGAACCTGATGATCTCCGCCATCCTGCCCGCGGTCAGGCCCTCGGATTCTGGCAGCATTTCGTCGTTGTCATGCTCTTCTGCAACCGACAATGCGTTGCGAAAATGCCGTTCCGACTCTCGGAGCTTGCCTTGCTGCCGGGTCAGCAGGCCGAGAGCGAAGTGTGCAACGACGAATCCCTGATCCAGGTAGAGTGTTCGCTTCAGCGAGCGAGTCGCCTCGACGATCCGCCCCTGCTCCTGCAGAATCGTTGCCCTCAGGTAGTGCAGGCAGGGACTCAGCTCGTGCACCGCGATGGCTCTTTCACACCACTCGAGGGCAGTCTCCAACTGGCCCGCGTTGGCGTGTGCACGCGACAGCAGGATCAGCATTTCCTCGCTCGCCGGGCGTCCTTGCCGGTCCCTTCCATTCACGCTGATCGAGGAGGCGAGTGTTTCGGCCGCCCTTTGGTACTCTCCCTCTTCGTAGAGCGCCAGCGCCTCGGAATACGGGCTCTGTTCTACGGCGGGAGGCGGGACATCGATCTCGATCGGCGGCTCGGATCGCTCGCTCGCGAGGGGTGCGGTCTCAGGGGGGTGTGGGATCTCCGCAGGGAGGGCGATCTTCGCGGGTAGGATCCCTGCCTGGGGAGCTACCGCTGGCCGAATGTCGGGCCCTCTGGCTGGTGTCGGCGATCGAGAATAGGCGGGGGATGTAGGCTCTCTCTCTCCCGCGTCCTCTCTCGTTCTTCTGTAGAGAGTGAGGCTCGGGGATCGCTGCGCCACGAAATCGGAGAAGGCGCGTTGGGAGGCCTCGACGGCACTGACGATGAGCCACGCCCCGTCCACCATACAGTGATGCAGCTTCTTGATGACCCTGCTGGAATTCTGCTCGGTGAAGTACATGAGGACATTTCGGCAGCAAACGAGATCGATGGCGTTCGTGCCATTCAGAATCGACGGATAGGAATCTTCCACGAGGTTCAAATAGGAAAACGTCACCATCTTCTTGATGTCTGGCCGAAGTTCGTAGCGGCCGTCCCCTGTGGCGCTGAAATAGGTCTCCACGAAACTCGGTGAGGTGCCTCGGAATGACCACTTCGAATATTTCGCCGTTGTCGCCTTGCTCAGCGCACGTCGATTGATGTCCGTACCCAATATGGTGATGTTCCAGGCGTTGCGATCCACCAACAGGTGAGACAGCATGATGGTGATCGAATAGGGCTCCTCTCCCGAGCTGCAGCCGGCGCTCCAGATCCGCAGTCGCTGGTCTTTTCCCCGTCGTGCCTCGATCAGGCCAGGGAGAATGTCCTTCTGGAGACCCTCGCAGATCGCCTCGTCGCGAAAGAAGTACGTCTCCCCGACCGTGATATGGCCTGCCAGGACCTCGATCTGTTCTTTGCGCGCCGATGAGGACAGCAGCCACTCGATGCAGGCGGAGGTGTCCTCCAGGCCGAACTCCTTCGAAGCTGCTGCGATACCACGCATCAGATCAGAGTGTCGGTCTTCCGAGAACTGCAGGCCCATTTCCGCTTCGACCCACTCCTGCAGTCTCTGCAACTGCGGATCTCGGTCGGCTGCCGTCATTGGCCGGATTCCGATCTTGCTGCCATGGCCGACTCCAGCGTCTCCTCCTCCTCCACAGACAGGAATCGATCCAGGTCGTGGATGAAGACCATGCCGTCGTCGAGCTTCAGGACGCCCTCCACGTACTGGATTCCGTCCACCAGTAGCTCCGCCTCCACCACCTCTCGCTCCGAAGCGTCGATCACCCCGGTGACTTGGTCCACGACAAGCGCCACGGTTCTCTGGGAGGTCTTCGCCAGGAAGATGTGATCGTCCAGCTCGAGCTCTCGCTCCGGTAGACCGAACCGTTTCCGGACATTGAAGACCGGTACGATTGTGCCCCGAACGTTGATGACGCCGAGAACGATGTCCGGCGCTTTGGGCAGTGGGGTGATGTAGGCTGCGAGCACCGCTCGTTCGGCGGCAGAAAGCCGCAGCGCGTATCTCTGCTCATCGAGCACGAAGACGACGAGCTCACCTATATCAATCATGACGGCAAGTGGACACAACCCAGCCAGAAACGCTCGATGACGCTTACGAATTCCCGGTAACTGCTGAGCGCTTCCGGCTTCGTGATGTAACAGTTCGCGTGAAGGTCGTAGCTATTCCTGACGTCCTCGCCTGCGTCTGATCTCGTCATTACGATTACCGGTATGGTCTTGAGCTCCTTGTCGGCCTTGATTTCCCGCAGGACGTCTAGGCCGGTCTTCTTCGGGAGGTTGAGATCGAGCAAGATCAGATCCGGTCGATGGGCATCAGCATGCTCGTTCCTCCTGTGCAAGTAGGCCATACACTCCTCGCCATCCTGCACGACACGAAGACGGGCACGAGAGCGTCCGTCCTTGAACGCCTCCACCGTCAGCCGCGTGTCAGCGGGGTTGCCGTCTGCCAACAGGACTTCAGACACCCTGCCGAGCATTCTCGACGTCATGTGCTGTTGGCCTCACCGGTTCCCTTGCGTCAGGTTCGCCACAACCTCACTCACCTTGTTGAACTCCCGTGTTTTGTCGAAAAAGAAATCTGCTCCTAGCTCCATGCAGCGCTCTCTGTATTGGGGATACGGATAATTCGTCAGCATCACCACCGTAGGGCTAGCCTGGCTATTGTTGATTAGTTCCAGGACGCGGAGCCCACTTCCTTCGGGCATTCTGATGTCGAGAATCACGACGTCAGGGGTGAGCGACTGGAACAAATCGATACCCTCCTGGGCGGTTGTCGCTGTGCCCACTATGTCAGCGCCATCGATCGTGGAGAGCGATTCAGTCAGCCGCTCACGTATGTGTCGTGAGTCGTCCACGATGAGTACTCTGGTTTGCGTACCTCCCATCCCGGTGTTGACCCTTTCAGTTCGGCCACAGCCACTGTTCAACGGGGCAGTGACGCCACGAAATAATCGCGCCCTGCCATGAGTACTCTGCAGGCCTCTAGCTTAGGGACTCCTTGGCCCCCGGTGGTATCAGCGATGCTCCCGCGTCGGGGTAGGATTTTGCCGAGGTTCAATGTAGGAGAAGGCCTACGATCCTAGCCCGCATCACTCATCACATTTCGTCGCGAGGACATGGAGAGGCCCGTGGATACAAGGCGCGCGAGCTGGCGTTGCAGGTGCAGGGGCTCGAGGGAGTCGCCGTATCAGTCAATCAGCGCATGCTTCACTGCGTAACGGACCAGGTCCGCGTTATTCTCGAGCTTCATCTTGTCGAGGACCCGCGCCCGGTAGGTACTGATGGTTTTCGGGCTCAAGCTGAGATCGTGGGCGATATCCTGGATGGCCCCTCCCTCGGCGAGCATGTGGAAAACCTCGAATTCACGTTCGGAGAGCAGTTCGTGCGGCGGTCTTTCCGCATCGGGCCCCAACTCGAAGGCGAGCGTCTCGGCCAGCGAGGCAGTCACATACCTCCCGCCTCGGTTCACCTGGCGGATGGCTGTTATCAGCTCTTCAGCAGAGTGATCCTTGGTGAGGTAGCCAGAGGCACCCGCCCGCAGCGCGCGCACCGCATATTGCTTCTCGGAGTGCATGCTCAACACCAGAACCTTCAGACCGGCGAGCTCCTTTCTGAGGCGGCGCATGGTGTCGAGGAACTTCGGGCCCGGCATAGAGATGTCCAGCAGCAGGACGTTGGCACCGGCGGTCCCGCATTCGGCCGGCAGCTCGCTAGTGTCTTCGACCTCCCCGACCACCTGCATGTCAGGACATCCCGCGACGATGCGCTTCAGACCCTCGCGTACGATCGGGTGGTCGTCGGCGAGCAGTAGGCGGATCATGGGGTCGTTGCCTCGTCGCTGGTCTCTGCCCGCGGCATCGGCATCCTGAGAGTCACCACAACACCGCCACTCACTCCTTCGGCGATCTCGAGGCTCCCTCCGAGAAACTCCGCGCGTTCGCGCATGCCAATCAGCCCGAGCGCGTCGTCACTGCTAGCCTCTTCCTCCGAGATTCCCTTTCCGTCATCCGCCACTTCGAGCATGAGATCCTCATCCCTTGTCTGCAGGCTGATCCGCACGAGGCGCGCATCCGCGTGGCGGGTGATGTTGGTGAGCGCCTCCTGCAGGACACGGAAGACGGCCGTGGCGAGCTCGTCGTCCAACCGATCTTCCTGGGCCTCGAGGTCGAGCCTGCACTCGATGCCCGTGCGGCTCGCAAACTCATTTGCCTGCCACTCGATCGCCGCATCGAGCCCCAGATCATCGAGCACGGGCGGCCTCAGGCGAGACGCCAGGTCCCGCACCGTGACAAGTGTCTCGTCGACGAGTGACCTTATCGAGCGCGCCCGCTCCCGCGCGGACTCTTCTCCCTCGGGCAACGCCCTCTCCAACCAGTCCACATCTATCCTCACGCTCGTCAGAGCCTGTCCCAGCTCGTCATGGATCTCGCGCGAGACCGCGGTCCGCTCCTCCTCGCGCACCGCATGCAGCCGAGCTGCGAGCTTGCGCAGGCGCAGGCGCGATTCCTGAAGCTTCTTCTCCGAGAGCGTCTGCTCTGCGATCTTGCGCCGTAGCTCATCGCTGGTTCCCTTGATCTCCGAAGTGCGCTTGGCTACCAGCTCTTCGAGATGGTTCCGGTGCTTCTCCAACTCCTCCGACGCTTGCCTTTCCCTGGTCATGTCCCGCCCGTCTGCGTATATCAGCCCTTGCTCTGGAACCGGGTGGGAGGTCCACATGATCCACTTGTAGGAGCCATCTTTGCAGCGGTATCGGTTCTCGAAGCTCATGACCTCGACACCCTGCCGGAGCTTCTCTTCTATGACCTCCTGAGTTGCAGCGACGTCGTCCGGATGGATGAAGTGAAAGAAAGGCCTGGCAAGAAACTCCTCATCGGAGTAACCGAGCACCCTTTCGAAGGAAGGATTGATCTTTATGAAATGGCCGTCGAAGCTCGCTACGGCGAGCATGTCAACGGACGATTCGAAGATATTCCGTAGCTCCTCAGTGGCTTCCTTCATCTCGGCGGTAGCCTCGGCCACACGCTGCTCGAGATGCACGTTCAGGTCGCGCAGCTCTTCCTCTGCTCGAGCGCGCCTGCTGATGTCGCGGGCAATCCCCTCGATTCCCTCGGGCTCGCCGCTGGCGTCTCGCCGGAGGTGGGCGGTCACGGAGGTTTGCGCAACATCACCGCTCTTGGTGTTTCTCGCCATCAAACGGTCGTGGACTTCCCCTTTTGAGATGATCTCCTGGATCAGACGCTCGCGTTCCTCGACGTCGGGGTACCTCTCCTCCGCGGAAAGAGTCAGGTACTCTTCCGGGGCATATCCGGTGGAGCGCTCGATGGAGGGGCTGATTTCGATGAGCCGACCCTCGAGATCCAGTCTGAAGAAAATGTCTCTCATGCCTTCGAAGATGGTCCTGTACTTCTTCTCTGATTCCGCGAGGTGTCGAAGCATGGGATTGGTGACCCGCAGGAAGGACAGAGTTCCGAGGCCGATGAGGATTGCTGCGCCCGCGGCGCTGAGCAATCCGGCTCTGATGAACGGCGCTCGGATCTCCGCCAGGTCGATCTTCGCGACGATGCCGAGGTCGAGCTCTGCCACCGGCTCGTAGGCTGCGAGCACGGTCACCCCACGATAGTCGAGTCCGACGATGGTTCCCGATCCTTCAGACAGCGCCCGTCGCATCGGCTCGGCGAGCTGCGAGGAGACGGGAATCGGTGAGGGAGCCTCCAATCCACCGTGCCGGTGGCTCAACAGGAAGACAATGGAGTCGCCCTCGAGCCCGGCGAGGGCGAGCTCGCCGGTCTCCCCGAAGCCCACGTACTGCTCATGTGCGTCCCTGACCTGGCTGAGCGTGTCGTCGATGACACTTACGTGACCAGCCCCAACTTTGCCTTCCTCTAGCCTCTCGTTTCGCGCAATGGACTCGATCAGGCGCGCCTGGCTCTGCACGGTCACGACGAGACGCTCGCGCTCTTCCTGGAAGGCCGCATCGTAGAGGGCGACGGTCGCTATCGTTGCAGCGCTGCCTGCGACGATCGTCATGATGACGATGAGAAAAAGGACCCTCCGGCGATCACTCATGGTCTCTCCCCACGCTAAGAAAGAGCGCTTGTCGAGTACGATCCAGGCGGGAAGGTAGCTGTCGACGCTGTGTGGGTTGCCTAAGCGACATCAACCACGAAGATACAAGAGGCTACAAGATCAGATTTGAGTCTCAGCGTCTCAAGGCTAACAACGACAACCAGGGAGAATCAACGGGAGTTGCCCGTATTTGGCGGAGGCTTCCTTGCCTTCCTCTTGCGCTCGCTTACGGCATGCCGGTGGTAACCCGATCGAGGCCCTGCGCTGGGAGTGACATGAAGGGGCGTGTCCGGTTAGCGAATAAGTCGGGATCGGGTAGTCGATAGGAGCCCCTTTTGAGCCTGTCCAGACCAGAGGATCCCTCGGCGACAGAGTGAAGATCTCGGCAATGAAGAACATCCGTGGACGCAGCGCGAGACAGCGTTCAAGCGATCTCAGAATTGAACGCGATATCTGATAGTCTGACCAGTACACCAGCAAGATTGCTTTTCGGCGCGCACCGACAGGATCTCTTCTCGACCAAGGAAAATGACGTTCTCGAGACTAAACCGGCGAGGAATAATAGCACTTGCAGCCATCCTGACTATTGCCTCGCTGACAGTTGGCGGCGTCTCGCTCTTCGCCCTATATGATGCCGCGATCGACCAACAGCGAAGTCGCCTGATCGAGGTCGTCCAGAGCCAGGCGCGCCTGTTCGAAGCTGTGGCACGCTTCGACGCGCTGAACAGCCAAGATGATCATCCCGAGGGGGCCTATGGCGCCAGCCTTGCGCAGATCAGAGCGGCACACGAGCGTTTCGAGGAGGGTCTCGGGACGGCGATCGAATTCACCCTGTCGCGACTCGTAGGGAACGAAATCACCTTCCTGCTGAGACATCGCCATGAGCGCGGCGGCGTTATAGAACCCATCCCATTTCTCTCTCACCTTGCCGAGCCGGCCCGCAGGGCACTGGAAGGGGAATCGGGGAGCGTGATCGGCCTCGACTACCGCGGTACGCGGGTACTTGCTGCCTATGAACCCGTGGGTGATCTCGACCTGGGCATCGTGGCCAAGATAGACCTTTCGGAGGTGCGGGGGCCGTTCATCAGGGTCGGGCTGATGGGTATTGGGGCCACTCTGGTGCTTGTCGTCGTGGGTACCATGGTTTTTCTCTGGGTCAGCTCACAGCTGTTTGAGCGTCTCGATGAGAACACAAGGAAGTACCAAATCCTCTTCGAAAGCAGGACACAGGGCGTTTTCCTGATGAAAGACACCATCGTGGACTGCAACGAGGAGGCCTGCCGTCTGTGGGCCTGTGCGCGCGAGGACATCATCGGCCGGACGGTGATGGATTTCTCACCGCCGACTCAACCCGACGGCCGAGACTCGGCGGAGGCGGCGATGTCGTTGATGAAAGCTGCCTTCGCGGGGACGTCACAGTCGTTTCAGTGGACGCATCGACGCAAGGACGGTGTCCTCATCGACATGGATATCTCCTTGGAAGCCATCGTCATCGGCGGCGAGATTCTCCTTTTCTCCACCGTGCGCGACGTCACCGCTCGGGCGCAGGCGGAGGCAGCGCTGCGAGAGAGCGAAAGTCGCTTCCGCGCAGTGATGGAGTCGCCCCAGATGGCGATCGTCCTGGCCGATGACCGAGGCAACATCTTGTCATGGAACAGCGCCGCCGGGGTCGTCTTCGGATATCGTGAGCAGGAGGTTGTGGGGAAGTCCCTGAGTATCTTGATGCCCGAGATGTACCGGGAGGCTCATCTGGAGGGAGTCGAGCGTTACCGTACCTCCCGCGAGGGGCACGTCATCGGGGAGTTGCTCCAATTGGTGGGGTCGAGAAAGGACGGCACGGAATTCCCGCTGGAGATCTCGATCAGCACTTGGGAAGGGCCAGAGGGGCAGCTGCTCGCCGGGATCATCCACGACATCAGTGATCGCGCTCGTGCGGAGGAGTCATTGCGGGAGAGCGAGGGGAAGTTCAGGGCCCTTTTCGAACAGTCCGCCGACGCCATCTACATCACCTCCAGGGAAGGTGAATTCGTTGACGTCAATCGGGCCATGCTCGATCTGTTCGGTTACACGAGAGAGGAGATCGATGCAGTCGGTGCCGAGGACTTCTACAGCAATCCTGCAGATCGGGGCGAGTTCCAACGAGCGCTCCGAGAGGATGGATACGTCAGAGACTTTCCGATCATTTCTCGCAGAAAGGACGGCACGACGATCCACACCTTGGACAGCACGGTAACTCAGTATGGTCCCGACGGCGAAATTGTTGGATACCAAGGGATCATCCGCGACATTACCGAGCGCGTGCGGGCGGATGAGGCTCTGCGACGAGCCAAGGACGAAACCGACGAGGCCAACCGACACCTCGAGATCGCGATTGACGAGGCTAGAGAGCTGGCCTTGCAGGCGGAGTCGGCGAGCACGGCGAAAAGCGCATTCCTGGCCAACATGAGCCACGAGATCCGTACGCCAATGAACGGCGTCATCGGTATGACCGGACTCCTGCTCGACACCGACCTGACCCGGGAACAGCGCGAGTTCGCAGAGACTGTCAGGAGCAGTGCCGAAGCACTGTTGACAATCATCAACGACATCCTGGACTTCTCCAAGATCGAGGCCGGCAAGTTGGATCTCGAGGAGCTGGATTTCGATCTCCGAGCCGCCATGGAAGACGCCGCCGACGCGTTGGCTCTGAGTGCCCAGAAGAAGGGTCTGGAGTTCGTCTGCCTGATCGGGCCCGAGATACCATCGCTTCTGCGGGGCGATCCGGGACGCCTGCGCCAGATCATCACCAACCTGGGCAACAACGCCATCAAGTTCACACGTGAAGGAGAAGTAGTCGTCGGCGTCAGTGTCGAGAGCGAGGATCCAGAGCGAGTGAAGCTCCGTTTCGCGGTCACCGACACGGGCATCGGTATTCCAGAGGGCCAGGTTGATGGTCTCTTCGAGTCCTTCGTGCAGGTGGACGCGTCCACCACGCGCCAGCACGGGGGCACCGGACTCGGCCTGACCATCTCGAAACAGCTGGCCAAAATGATGGGTGGCGAGATCGGCGCCGAGAGCGCCGAAGGCGAAGGCTCGACATTCTGGTTCACCACCGTGTTCGACAAACAGTCTCCTGACGCGGTGCCCGCCGTGCCGGCGAGGACGGAAATACGTGGCACGCGCGTCCTGGTCGTCGACGACAATGCCACCAACCGCCGTCTGATCGCCGCTCTGCTGAGCTCCTGGGGATGCCGGCACGACGAGGCGCCCGGAGCGCGGGCGGCGCTGGAGATGCTGCACGCCGCCGCGGACGAGAGCGACCCATTCCGCATCGCCATCATAGACATGCAGATGCCGGAGACTGATGGCGAGACTCTTGGCACCAAGATCAAGGACGATCCGGCGCTACGCGACACCCTTATGGTGATGATGACATCGATCCTCCAGCGCGGGGACTCCCAGCGCCTGAAGGACAAGGGCTTCGCCGCATACCTGGCGAAGCCCATCAGACAATCGTTGCTCTTTGACTGCCTGGTCACGGTCCACGGTCAGGCGGGGGACCCCTCAATGGCTGTGGCCAGCCCCCTGGTCACTCGACACTCCCTTGCGGAAGACAGGCGTGCCGCGCGCATTCTCCTGGCGGAGGACAATGTCACCAACCAGAAGGTAGCTGTGGCGATCCTGGAGAGGTTGGGCCACCGTGTCGACGCGGTTGCAAATGGTGCCGAAGCGCTCACCGCACTGGAGTCCCTTCCATACGACCTGGTGCTCATGGACTGCAACATGCCCGAAATGGACGGCTTCGAAGCCACCCGGCGAATCCGTGATCCGGCGTCCGGGGTCCTCCGGCGCGACGTTCCAGTCATCGCCCTCACCGCCCTCGCCATGAAGGGCGACCGCGAGAAATGTTTCGAAGCGGGTATGGACGACTACGTGTCCAAGCCGATCGTGCCCCGGGCGCTCGCCGAGATCGTCGAAAAATGGCAGCCGGGGCCGGGATCAGGTGCGTCGCCGCCAGACGAGGCAGTAGTCGCCGGGCCGGAGGCGGATGACGCGGTGTTCGACCGCGCCGTCCTGATCGAGCGGCTGCTGGGCGATGAAGATCTCGCCGGCGAGATTCTTGACGATTACCTCGAGCGTACGCCGAGCATGATCGTGGCGCTGAAGGAGGCCCTGGGCGACGGTGACAGGGCCGCGACCGAGCGTCAGGCACACTCCATGAAGGGCGCATCTGCCAGCATTGGCGCGGGCGCCCTGCATGCCATCGCATCTCGGATCGAGCAGGCCGGGAGGGCCGGGAACCTGGACGAGGCGGGGTCGCTCATCTCCAAGCTCGAGAAGGAGTTCGTGAACCTGAAAGAGGTGATCGCTGACCAGAGATAGGAAGTGGGTCCTGTAAGGCTATCAACGGTCTCATCCCTCTGAGGCTTTGCGGTCGATTCCGCCGCTGTTCTACGCTGTCTGCCTATGAATCGTCCTCCCCCCATCCATCGCGGGCTTGCTCTTTGTGTCTTCGCCGGCCTCCTTGCTGCCGGTAGTGCTCAGGGGACGGGTGCAGGCGCGTCTTTTGCCGCGATCGCCGGGCCTGGGTTCCTCGCCGGAGAGCGTGTACCGAGCACCGGACCTGGGCTCCTCGCCGAAGAGCGTGTACCGATCGCCGACTCCGAGCAGCGCCCTCTCAGTCGGCGCGAGCTCTTTGGCTTCGAAGTCGGTGAGGAGCGTATCTACGTCATGGGACCGCCGGAAACGCTGGCGGCCGGGGAGATGGCGACGTGGGTGATTCGGCTCGACCGGCTGGAAGGAGATGGAAAGTCTCTGCGTGCCGTATTCGGTTTGCAGCACGAGCGCAAGGCACCCCATTCTCGCGACTACCTGCCGCCTTCCGGCAGCTTCCGCATCGCCCAGGTCCACGGGGAACTGGTGGTCAACTCGTACGGGGTTCCTCTCGAGCTCAGTTACGTCTCTCAACGCTACGTGCTCGACGTGGGCGAAGAGGTTTTCGAGATTGTCTACGAGCTCGACGGCAAGCGCTACAAGAAGAAGGTTCGGGTCGACGGCGGCGATTGGGACCTGAGGGTCGATATCACCGAGCACCCAGGTCTCGACCTGAAAGTTCCCGAGGGGCTATTCGTGGCCGCGCCGTCTTCAATCGCCTGTCTGGAATGGGGCATCACGGGTGAGGCCAATGCCGAGGCCTGCAACGAGCTCAATATCGATCCGACCTTCGCCAATCCGGGCTTGCTGAGCCTGCTTCTGCCCGCACTCCGTGAGGTCGGCGGCAGCAGCGAGGTCCTCCTGTTCACGCCGACGCGCCCCGATCTCGTCCCGGGCGACGGTGGTGGCATCCCGATCCAAATCGTTCCGATCGTGCCCGGGATTCCCAACGTTCCAGGCTCCCCGATATTCTCGGGCGGCATTCCGGGACTCGATTGGGGCAAGTTCATGATCGGCGGCAGCAAGACCGCCGGGGACAGGGACCGGGCCACGAACCCGACGCGCTACTTCCAGCCCAGCCAGATGCAGGTCCTGGGACACTCGCGTGTTCAGGTCGGCCCGCGTACCGTCGAGGCCTTGGAGCTCAGGATGAGCACATATCCGTACGCGGCCTGGATCGATGATCAGGGGAGGGTCCTGCGGGTCGACATCACCGGCGACGTTCCCGAGGAGGAGCGCCGCTGGCTGCGCCTGCTCTACCCGTCCGAGTATTAGCCCGGATTCCTCAACGGGTGGCTACTACGCGAGCGCGATGGCGCGCGAGCATTCAGGAATACTCGATGTCGATGATCTCGAGGGTTTGCTCGCGCTTCGGCAACCGCAGGATCACCTCGTCGCCGACCTCGTGACCAATGAGCGTCTTGGCGATCGGTGAGATCCAACTCACGCGGCCGATCGCAGGCTCGGCCTCATCGACTCCACAGATCAGGTAGGTGCGCTCGTCGCCATCCTCGTCCATGACGGTGACACGGGCACCGAAGCGCACTTGATCCGTCGATTGCCCCGCCGGATCGACCACCTGAAATCGTCCGACGTGGTCCTCGAGGAAGGGGATGTGCGCATTGACCTCTCGCAACCGTCGCCGTGCCGTCGCCTGTGCCTCCTTGTCACGCGCCCCATCGGCCCCGCCAGTGCGTCCGACCTGACCCTCGAGGCGAGGCTTCTCGACCTCGATCAGGCTGCGCAGCTCCTCACGCACGCGGCGAGCGCCATCCGGCGTGACGTAGTTGGGGGTACCAGGCGGCAGCACATCCCTGAGCTCCGCAATCGGCTCCGCCAAGTCGTCGAATTCGGATTCTTTGGTGAATGCCTTGTTCATGGGCTCGGTTCCGTGAGTGGCGCGTCGAAGGAACCAGAATACTACGGCGCCCTCATCGCCTTCCCGGTGGCCATGGCCCGCCGATCCTCGGCAGCACGGTCCGACACGCCCTCGTCGATGAGCTCCGCGGTCGCGGTGCCGAGAGGGAATTGCGCCGCGACGTAATGAGTGAAGGCCTCCGCGCCGGCCTCGTTCAGGTGCTCGCTGTTGCTGAAATAGTCGAGCCTGTCGAAGTACAGGTCGTGTGCGTCGAGGAAGTAGGCGTTCGGCGTCCGATCGATTAGCTCGAGCATGGGTGCATAGAAGGCGTTGACGTTGCCGATGTACGCGCTCGCCGCCGCGTTGTACTGCGGTGATACCGGGAACCGGACGAACACGAGCGTGACTTCGTTTTCCGCGGCCAGCTCCAGCAGCCTCGCGAATGAATCCACCAGCAGAGGCTCGCGGACGGTCGCGTCACCCAAGTGCTCGGCTGCCTGGCGCTCTGCAACCTTGTTCTTATCGGGGAGCTGGCTGAAATCGCCACGCAACACCTGGAAGCCTCGAATCAGCTCGCTGCGGCGCCAGCTCACTCTCACGAACTCGAGCCCGTTGCCGAGAACGGGCAACAGCGCCCTGATCCGCAACGCCAGCGGCGATGCCTCGGGGATCGAGCGCCGGATCTCGCCGGAGTCGTCGTATCGGCTCCAGTACCAGTAGTAGGCTTCTTGGTCGGTGCGAGTGGATGAAAACGAATGCAGATCGAGGGGCAACACTACCGCCTTGATGTCGAGATCTTCCCGCTCCAGAAGATGCCGCAGCTTCCAGTACGTCTGCAGGTAGTTCTCGCCCGGTGAGGCAAAGTTGAATGACTCAGGAATGACGCGCGGATCGAGGCCATCCTTGACGTGCGAGTCGCCCATGAAAAGGACGCTGACGTTCGGGACTTGCTGCGCAAATTGCCGCTCGGTGAGCTCGAACACCGTCTGTGGCGTGACGATAGCCAGATAGGCAGCATTCGCGACCAGAAGCAGGGCCGCGACGACGAGCGCGAAAAAGAGCCCGCGGCGCAGAAACTTCATTCCATCCCGGGAGAGTCGACTCATCAGAATTGGAAGTAGATGAACTGGGTTTCCTCGAAGATGCCGAATAGCAGAATCACGAGGGCGATCGTCACGTAAACCGGCCATCGAACAAGCTCCGACTTGTCGTCGAGGAAGTGGCGCATCTGGCCCCATTCCTCGTACCAGTGCACGAGCTCCATGAACGCAATGGCCAGCACGACCAGCACGAAATTGTCAGGTCCTCCGATGCTGAAGCCGTAGGGCCCCTGGCCAAGACCCCGGAACATATGTGTGACCACGTACCAGGCCTCGGGCAGTGATGGGGCGCGAAAGAATATCCAGGCGAAGGCGGCCAGGTGAAAGGTGAAAAGGATGCGCAGGACAGTGTGCACGCGCGGCACCCTTGACAGCCGCAGAAGCTCGACGGTCCTGTGCCGAAGCCCGGAGGTCAGATGCGAGACGAGGACGTAGGCCCCGTGCAGAGCACCCCAAACCAGGAACGTCCAATTGGCGCCATGCCACAGGCCGCTAATGAGGAAGGTAATCATCAGGTTGAAGGCCCAGCGTCCTGCCTTTACCCGGTTGCCGCCCAGAGGGAAGTAGAGGTAGTCGCGGAACCACGTCGAGAGCGAGATGTGCCAGCGCGTCCAGAACTCGCGGACCGATTGTGACAAGTACGGCCTGCGGAAGTTGTCCATCAGGTCGAACCCGAGGACCTTGGCGGTGCCGATGGCGATGAAGGAATAACCGGCGAAGTCGCAGTAGATCTGGAAGCTGAACAAGTACGTGGCTACCAACAGGGGCATACCCGTGTACGAGCTCAGATTGCCGTAGACCTGGTCGACGACGATGGCCGCCCGATCGGCGATCACCATCTTGAGAAAGTACCCCCACAGCATCAACTTCAGACCGGCGGCCACAGCTCGGGGGTCGAAGCGATGCTCGTCGAAGAACTGCGGCAGCAAGCTGCCGGCCCGCTCGATCGGCCCAGCGACCAACTGGGGAAAGAAGGCGACGTAGACGGCAAAGATCCCCAGGTGCTTTTCTGGCTCGATGCGCCCGCGATAGACGTCGATCGTGTAGCTGAGCGTCTGGAACGTGTAAAAGGAAATCCCCACCGGCAGCAACACGTTGAGCACGGGGAGCTCGACGGGCAGGGAGATCGCGTCGAAGAAATGTTGAACGCTGGCGCTGAAGAAGTTGAAGTACTTGAAGGCGAACAACAGGCCGAGGTTGGACACGAGACTGAGAACGAGATACTTGCGCCTCTGGCTACGCTCCTTCAGCACCCCCATGCGGCGCCCGGCGACGTAGTCGACCGCCGTCGAGATCATGATCAGAACGACGTACTCCGGCTTCCAGCTCATGTAGAAGTAGTAGCTGGCGGCCAGCAGGAGGATCCATCGGCGACGCTGGGGCAGGCCGAAGTAGAGGGCTACCACCGTCGGGAAGAAGATCAGAAATTGGAGCGAGTTGAACAGCACGAGCAGGCCGTGGTGGCAGTGTGATGGGTCTGGTTACACTGCGAAGTGCGCAGATGCAAGGAGCCGTAATCGTGGGCGATTCTCAGCCCGACGAGTGGCACGGCGCACGTTAACAGGTCCTCGGCGCAGGACAGTAGCATCCCGACAAGGGAGCGGGGTAGCGTGCCAGGGCGCTTGACCGGTCGCGATCCGTCGAGAGCCGCGGCCGAACGCTGGACAGGAGAGCCGGTCCGCTGATGGAGTAATCCACAGGAAACCGAGTAGCGATAGACAAGGAGTCGCGCAATGGAGATCAAGATCGAGCATCGTCCATCCTATGCCCTGGGTATCGTAGACCTTCTCGCCGGTGAGGAGATTCGCGCCGAGACCGGTGCCATGGTGTCGATGACGCCCAATATGGAAGTGGTGAGCGGCCTGCAAGGGGGCCTGCTGCAATCTGCGATGCGCAAGGTGTTGGGTGGCGAGTCGTTCTTCCTGAATACCTTCACCGCGAGCGGCGCTCCGGGTCAGGTGACGTTTGCCCCAAGCCTGCCCGGGGACATCACCGATGTGGAGGTGCGTGGCGACCTACTCGTGCAGTCGGGATCGTTTCTTGCCGGGGACGCCGGCGTCGACATCGACATCAAATGGGGTGGAGCCAGGACCTTCTTTTCGTCCGAGGGCCTCTTTCTGCTGCATCTGAAAGGGCAAGGCGAAGTGTTGTTGAGCTCGTTCGGGGCGATCCATCGCATTTCCCTCGACGGCAACAGCATGATTGTCGACACCGGCCACGTCGTTGCGTTCGACTCCCAACTCGATTATCGGGTCAAGAAGGTTGCGGGCATGTTCACCTCCCTGATCAGCGGTGAGGGGCTCGTGTGTGAGTTCTCGGGGAAGGGCGAGCTGTGGTTGCAGACTCGCTCCAATCAGGCGTTCCTCGACTGGTTGCTGCCGAGGTTGCCCACCGCGCGCACGAGCTCAGGAGGGCGCGGGGACATCGGTGGCATCATCGGCAACGTGCTACGCGGGGAGTAGCTGCGCGGGGAGGAGCTGCGCGGGTAGAATCAAGCACATGCTCAGAATGCGTTGCAGGGCGCTCCGATGGGCCAGCGCTGCCATCATTCTCACGCTGGTTATCTCATGTGGCGGCGACAGCAGCCCCACGACTCCCGCCGGCCCCGGCAGTGAGCAGACCTATACGCTCAGCGGCGTCATCACGAGCGAAAGCTCGGGGGAGACACTGCAGGGCGCCCACGTCGAGGTCGTCGACGGGCGGCATGCGGGCAAGTCCGACGATACGGACAGCAGCGGCCGCTACAGCATCTCCGGCCTGAACGGGGGGTTGTCGGTGCGCGCCTCGAAGGACGGCTACGAGACATCGTCAGCCAAGGGCGCGACGATGACCTCCAACACCACTCTCGACATCGCCCTCGAGGATTTCGATGGAGGTGCCGAGGGCGTGGTGACCGACATCATCAGTGGTGCGACGCTGGCCGGCATCGAGGTGTCGATCCCCGACCAAGGCTCGGTGCAGACGTCGGGGAACGGCAGCTTCTCCCTGCCCGTCTCGCAGGCCGGCACATTTCCATTGCGCGCCGGGGGCGGCCACTACCTCAGGCGCGAGACCTACGTCTCCGTCAACAGCCTCTCCACGGTCGACCTGGATCTCATCCCCGACGGCATGGGCTTCGACCTGAGCTTCTTCGATCACGTGTTCCGCTGGAATGGTGCCGACCCCACCAGCAGGTGGACCGACGAGCCGACCTTCGAGATCTGGACGCGAAAGTTCAGGTGTGAGGAGGGAGGCGAGGACGAGGCTTGCCAAAGGTTGGTCGCCACCGACGACAATGCACCGGCGGGTTTCATCAGCAATGCAGAAAACGTAATCAACAGCGATCTCAGGCCACTCACAGGTGGCTTCGTGCGGGGCCGCGACGTCCGGCGGAAAGGCCACGATCCTGGCACGGTGGTAGCGGCGGGCCAGATGTTCAGTCCCAATGTCGTCGTCATCGTACTGGTGCAAAACAACCTCACTTCGAAGTCGTGGGCTGGTTGGCAGACGACCGGTAGGAACGGCATCTACTCCGGGCGCGTGCAGATCAACACCCGGCACGAGAGCTCTCTCTGCATCATGAGCCACGAAATTGCCCACACGCTCGGCTATCACCACCCCGACGGTCAGTACAGCGTGCCGAAACCGTCGGTGATGAGGTGCGACGGACCGACTGCGGATGACCGGCTGCACGGGCGCATCCTCTACCTGCGTCCACCGGGCAGCAGGACACCCGACAAGGACCCGGAATGGTTCACGGCTAACGCGACCATGGCAATGGCCATGCGCGGGCCAATTGGCGGCCTGACCACGCACGAGGCGCACTGACGGGAGGTACGAGTCACCACGGCTCTGCTGCGGGTCAGGGCACAGCTAGAGCGGTAGCATCGTGCCGATGCCGGCCTGTACCGCCCCCCGATAGACCCTGATGGCGGTGGCCATATCAGCGAGAGCCAAACCGAGGTTGCAGCAAATGATGCGCTCCTCGGTGCTCTCGCGCCCGCTGCGCGCGCCGCAGATGATCTCGGGGAGGTCGGCGTGCAGGGGCGGGATGTTCTGGAAGTAACCGGCCTGCTGGTAGTAGGAGAGCTGCTCCCGGCCGTCGGTGCAGAACTTGTCGGCCTCGGCCAGCGCGTCGGGGTGCCAGTAGGAATCAAAATCGAGCGGGCAGGCGAATGCGCCAGGCTCGAACCATCCGGTCGGAATCGTGGCGTGCGGCACCCGAAGAATGGGGCCGGCGGTTACCACGATGTCACATTCCCGAACGGCCTCCCGGGGATGGCCGACGACTGTCACGGCAAGCTCGAGCTCGGCCCGCATTGCCTCGGCGTAGTTGGTCGCGACCTGTGAATCGACGTCATAGGCGCGGATCTCCTCGATCGTGAACAGCTCGGCGAGGGCGCGCGCATTGGTGCGGCCCTGCACGCCGCAACCCAGGATGCCCACCCGCGAGGACTCGGGTCGAGCCAAGTACTTGGCGGCGACCGCGGTGGCGGCGCCGGTCCGCGCGGCAGTGATCCAGGTGCAGTCCATCACACAGAGCGGAATGCCGGTCTCGGGATCGTTCAGGATCAGCAGGCCGCTGATATAGGGCAGGCCGCGCTCTTTGTTCTGTGGGAAGCCACTCACCCATTTGACGCCGGCAGAACCGATCGCCGGGATGTAGGCCGGCATGGCATGGATGAAGGAATCGGGCAGGGGATGGATGCCCGGCTTGGGCGGCATCTCTACGCGCCCCTCGCCCTTCTCTCTCAGCGCTAGCTCCAGGGCCTCGATAATCTCGCTCATCGCCAGTCCGACGGCGCCGACGTCGCTTTGACTCAGGTAGAGGAGGTTGGTCTCGTACATGCCTGTACTCTGATCCTTCCCTCGCCCTCGCCCTCGCCGGTCATTCTGCCGACGACGGTCGCGTCCTCGACTCCGGCCTGCTGCAGGGCCGCCACCAGGCTCTCAGCGCGCTCTTCGGGCAGGCTGATCAACAGCCCCCCCGAGGTTTGCGCGTCACACAGAAGGAGTCGTTCGACTTCGGAGATCTCCGCGCTCCAATCGACGCCGGGCGCTACGTGATCGAGGTTGTCGCGGGTGCCGCCCGGGACAATTCCAGCGGTGGCCCACTCGAGAGCCTCTTCGAGCATGGGCACGGATCCTGCCCATATCTCAGCATCGACGCCGCTGGCGGTGGTCATTTCCATCAGGTGACCGAGAAACCCGAAGCCGGTGACGTCGGTGCACGCGTTGACCGGGTAGCCGGCCATGGTCTCGGCCGCGTCCTTGTTGAGGCTGGCCATCACCGCGGTACTCCGCGCGATGCCCTCGGGGCTCGCGGCACCACGCTTGGCGGCCGTCGACATGATGCCGACCCCGATCGGTTTGGTGAGCACCAACGCGTCGCCAGGCTCGCAGCCGCTATTCGTGAGGACCTCGGAGGGGTGCACGATGCCGGTCACCGCCATGCCGAACTTCGGCTCGGTGTCCTCTACTGAGTGTCCCCCGACGATAGGAATACCGGCCTCGCGAGCCTTGTCGCTGGCACCGGCGAGGATCCGTTCGAGCACGTCGTCCGGCAGTCGACCAGTCGGGAACCCTACAAGGTTGAGCGCGAAGAGAGGCTTGGCTCCCATGGCGTAGACATCGCTCATTGCGTTGGCTGCGGCGATGGCGCCGAAATCGTATGGGTCGTCGACGATCGGTGTGAAAAAGTCGACTGTCACCACGATGGCCAGATCGGGTGCTACCCAGTAGACGGCGGCGTCATCCGAGGTCTCCGTGCCCACCAGCAGGGCCGGGTCCTCGAGTTGCGGAATCTGGGCGAGGATCTTCTCGAGTGTCTGTGGACGGATCTTGCAGGCACAGCCGAGGCCGTGCGTGAAGTGTGTCAGCTTGATCTCACCCTCGGGGTACGCCGGCGCCACCTCGCCGTCACCAGCAGGTGCTCCCCGCAGCCGCCCCACGACCCCAGCGATGCTTTCAGCGGCCCGGTCGATTTCGTCTGCGGTGGTCTCGCGCCCCGTGCTCAGCCGAATCGTTCCCATGGCGACGTGCTCGGGGATGCCCATGGCCACGAGCACGGGTGAGACGTCAACCTGATCGGCGTGGCAGGCGGCGCCCGCCGAGGCGGCAACGTCGACGAGCTCATCCAGAACGGTGTTGGCTTCCACGCCAGGGAAGGAGACGCTCAGCGTGTTGGGTAGGCGCTCCTCGGGATGGCCGTTGACCACCAGGTCAGGGACACGCTCGGCGATCGCTGCCTGTAGCCGATCGCGCATTTCTTCCATGTGGTTTGAATTGCGGTGAAGATCTCGGGCTGCAATCTCGGCGGCCTTCCCCAGACCGACGATCTCCAAGACGTTCTCGGTTCCGGCGCGTCGGTTCTGCTCGTGATCCGCGCCGTGAATGAGCTTGGCGAGCTCGGTGCCCCGGCGCTGGTAGAGCGCCCCGATTCCTTTGGGACCGTAGAGCTTGTGCCCAGCCACCGAGAACAAGTCGACGCCGAGCTCGCGGACATGAGTGAGGATCTTGCCCACTGATTGAGCTCCGTCGGAGTGCATGCGCACTCCGGCCGCCCGCGCGATCGCAGTAATCTCCGCAATGGGCTCGATCGTGCCGACCTCATTGTTGGCGTGCATGATGGTCACCAGGATGGTGTCGCTGGTGATGGCCTTCTCTACATCGCCGGGGTCGACCCTGCCGGTGGAGTCGACCGGTAGCCAGGTGACCCGGTATCCCTCGCCCTCGAGAAAGCGACAGACCTCGGTGACGGCCGGATGCTCCACCGTGGACGTGATGATGTGCCGACCCCTGTCGCGGAGGGTAATCGCCGTTCCCTTGATGGCTGCGTTGTTGGACTCGCTGCCGCCGCTGGTGAAAACGATCTCGTCGCGCTGGCAACCGAGCAAGGCGGCGATCTGACCGCGCGCCTTCTCTACGGCCCTGCGTGCCTCAATGCCGAAGCGGTGCGGGCTCGACGGGTTACCGAACGCCCCTTCCAGATAGGGCCGCATGGCGGCCACCACCTCGGGCGCGATCGGCGTCGTGGCGTTGTAATCGAGATAAATCGGCTCCGCCATCGCTAATGCCTCTTCAGTTCAGGCGCACTGAGAGAATGAACCAGACGATTACTCATAGAGATCTTAGCCTGGATTCCCAACGGGTGGCGTAGCGAGCGAGCGCGATGGCGCGCGATGACTGCGTTGCACTTGCTTCGGGTGCTCGACGTACTAACAAGTACGTCTCCGCGCCCGAATCGGCGCGCGCCTTGTCCTCACACGCCCTCGCGCTCGCTCGAGACCTTCGGGCTGCCGGCTAGCTGGCTCCCTCGACCGTGAACGGTGGTGCCTCGGGGATATCGTCGCGACGGCCGAGCCGCTCCTCCGCCGGCAACAGCCCTGCGGGCTTACGCTTGCCGGCCTTGCTGAGGCGCAGGTAGTCGAGCACCAGCTCTCGCTTCATGAGCTGAATGGCACGGGCCGGATCGACGCCCTTCGGACAGACGGCCGAACACTCGCCTGCGTAGTGACACCGCCAGGGCCCGACACCACCACTGCCGAGGAGCGTCTTGCGCTCCTTGAAGGCGTCATCGCGTGAGTCGATCAGGTAGCGATATGCCGCCGACAGGGGCTGCGGCCCCGAGAACGTCGCGTCGGTCGCGAACGTCGGACAGGCGGCCATGCAGCAACCGCACTTGATGCAGTAGGAGAACTGCAGAAACTGCTCGAGCTCTTCCGGCGATTGCCAGTACTGATCGGTCGGCTCGCTCATTTCCTCCTGATCGTCACGCTTGATGTGTGGCATCAGGTGGGTGTGCTTGTCGAACATCGGTGCCAGGTCAGGCACCAGGTCACGAATGATGTCGAAGTTCGGCAGCGGTGCCAGCATCAGGACGTCAGTGGCCACGTCCCGAATTTGGGTGTTGCACGCCAGCGTGGGACTGCCGTTGACCAGCATGCCGCACGACCCGCACACGCCCATGCGGCACGACGAGCGCCACGACAGGCTGGAGTCCAGCCTTTCCTTGATGTACCAGAGGCCCTCCAGAATTGTCCATCCAGGCTGAACGGGGACCTTGAAATCCTGATAGTGGGGCGAGTCATCCTTGACCGGATCGAAGCGCCGCACTCGGAAGACGAAATCTTTCACGCCGTTGTCGCTCATGTCGTCCTCCTATCCCGACACCGACAGCGCCATGGTTCGCGCTGCCACCGCCGACCACGCTCCGAAAACGAACAGGCCGAGGCCGAGCAGCAGGAGCACGACGCTGATCAGTTTCTTGAGCCCCGGGGCGGGGTTGAGCTCGAAGAGTATGTTCCTGAGCCCGTAGAGGCCGTGGAACAGCCCGAATCCCACCAGCAATATGTAGCCGACAACCTGCGACGCCTCGCGACCCCGCGCCACGACGTTGGCCCAGTCCAGCGGGTTGTCTCCCGCCGGGTTGAGGCGCTCGAGCGGCATCACGCCGCTCATGTGCATGGCCAGCATGTGGATCCCCAGCAGCACCAGGATGATCACCCCGGAGGCCATGTGCCAGGTCCAAAGCTTCGTGTCCTTCATGCTCATGGCTGTTCTCCTAGTGGGCGACGAGGATGAAGAAGTCGTAGCCGCCGAGCAGAATGAAGATGGCGGCCAGAATCATCATCACGATCATGAACGGGCGCTGCACGTTGACCGAGCTGCGGTAGGGGTAGACCGGATCCTCCGCCTTGCCGGTCAGAATGCCGAGCTCGACGAGCACCAGTCGCACACCATTCAGCGCATGGAAGACGAACGCCACGAACACCAGAAATTCGCCGACCAGGAAGACCGGTCCGCTGACGCGACCCATGGCCCACTCCCACTGCTCCTGGCCGAAGGCGCGGCTGGAGACCACGACGATGTGCATCAGGAGGTAGAGCAGCAAGCCCAGGCCGGTGACTCGGTGCAGAAAGTAGAGGTACCGCTCGGGCCCCCACTTGCCGCCAACGAGCCAGCCCTTGATGCCCAGGCGGTTGGGATATCTCTTGACTTCGGGCATCGATTCCTCCTCAGTACTTCCGCTCGACCGGCTTCCACTTGTTGATGGTCACCGACTTGTAGTCGAGTTTCACACCGTCGCCTTCCTTCCATGCGAGAGTGTGCTTCAGCCAGTTGTCGTCATCACGTACCGTGAAGTCGCGGCGGGAGTGGCCGCCGCGCGACTCCGTACGCGCCAGCGCCCCGGTGATCATCACCTCCGCCAGATCGAGTAGGTTTTCGATCTCCAGCACGTGGAACAAGTTCGTGTTGTAGATACGACCTCGGTCCTCGAGCTTGATGTTGGCGAAGCGCTGCCGCAGGGCCCTGACCTTCTCGAGCCCGGCGCTGAGCTCCTCACCGTCGCGATAGACACCGACGTGCTGGTCCATCGCGGCGCGCAGCTCATGGCGGATGTCGTACGGGTTCTCGGTACCGTTGCGCTGCAGTATGTCCTCGAACAGCCGCTTCTCCTCGGCCTGGACCGTCGCCTCGGAGAGTCCCGGCAGCTCCGGGTCACCCTCCATGAACTTGCAGACCTCCTGGCCGGTGATGAAGCCCCACACCAGGCACTCGGCTGTCGAGTTCGTTCCCAGCCGGTTGGCGCCATGCAAGGAGTGGCAGGCGGCCTCACCCGCAACCCAGATATTCGGTACACGCGTCTGTCCGTTGATGTCCGCCTCGATCCCGCCCATCGAGTAGTGCGCCACAGGCCGCACCGGAATGGGCTTGAGGATCGGGTCGAGGCCGAGGAACTTCATGCACACCTCCCGGATCGTCGGCAGGCGGTGGTTGATCTTGTCGGCCCCGAGGTGGGTGAGGTCCAGCCAGAGATGATCGAGCCCGCCTGGCCCTTCGACGCCACGACCCTCGAGGATCTCGGTGATCATGGCGCGTGAGATGATGTCGCGGGGTGCGAGCTCCATCTTCTCGGGCGCGTACTTGTTCAAGAAGCGCTCACCCTCGGAGTTGCGCAGATATCCGCCCTCGCCACGGCAGCCCTCGGTCATCAAGATGCCGGAGGGAACCAGCCCGGTCGGGTGGAATTGCAGGAACTCCATGTCCTCCAGGGGAATCGCCCCGGTGCGGTAGGCGTAGGCCAGCCCGTCGCCGGAAACCGTCTGCGCGTAGGTCGTGAAGCCGTACAGTGTGCCGGCCCCACCGCTGCAGATGATCAGAGCCTTGGCGCGCAGGATGAGCAACTCTCCAGTGAACGGGTCGATGCTCGCGAGGCCGGCGAACTTGCCGTCCTCGACGAGAATCGCCGTGGCGAACACCTCCTCGTAGCGGGTGAAGTTCTTCCACTGGACGAGGGTGTCGTACAGCGTCTGCATTTCCATGAAGCCGGTCTTGTCAGCCGCCATGGTCGCACGCGGGTAGGAGTGACCTCCGAACGGACGCTGCTGAATGCGACCATCCTCGTATCTCGACCAGGGGATGCCCCAGTGGTCCAGAAGGAGGAGCTCTTGGGGGCAAAGGTGGACAAACCGATCAACGACATCTTGGTCGGCGAGGAAGTCCGAGCCCTTTACGGTGTCCCAGGAGTGCAGGTCGAAAGAGTCGCCCTCCTCGGGATACAAAACCGCCGCGGTACCTCCTTCGGCGGCTCCCGAGTGGGCACGCATGAGCTGCACCTTGGATACCAACCCCATGTCGATCTTGCCCTCACTCTTCCGGGCGATCTCCACCGCGGCGCGTAACCCGGCGAGTCCCGTCCCGAAAATGAGGACGTCATGGGTGCGTTCCACTGCCATCGGCCCTGTCTCCTTCCCTCAGGAAGCTGCTTGGATCTCCAGGTCTTCCCGCAGGTCTCGACTCGAGTCCTGGCCTGCCCGCAAGCGGGTTCGCAGAACATTGCCCAGGGCTTCGAGGAGGTGGTCAAACACGATTCGAGTGGCGCTCCGTGTGAACGTGGTCAGGGCGAGCGCTAACAACCAGAAGAATAGTACAGCTTATCGGACCTGTCACTCTGATTTGGGCCAGATATGTGCGTTAGAGGACCAAGATCGGCTTCATGCGGATGTAAGATAGCCAACGACTCCAGCCCAAGATCGGTACCAGTCTGAGCTCCAGGCTTGGGATCGAGTGTTCAGAAGCCTCCGGTTGCCAGAGCCAAGCTGCTGAGGTGAGAGGGGGCACTAGCTGCGGGGCCAGGCTGCCCCCACATATTTCCTGCGAGGACATGACGAAGCCAACGGATCGACAATCCACTGGAATGGGGCAAGCCGAAAGCCCCGGTCAGAAGCAGGTCGGTGACGGGGCATCAGCGACAGATTGTCCGACTACCCCCTGCCTGTCCGCGATCAGAACCCATACCGATAGGTACCTCTCTGTCACTGTTATCGAGTTCCTGGTACTCGCATGCCTAGTCGTCGTCGCTGTCCACACACCACTGTCGATGATTGGCAGGATCACCGGCATCACGTTCCGTTCGTATCTCGTCGTGAGTCCCTTTCTTTCGCTGGTGGGTGTGGGTTGCGTCGCGGTCCACTTTCGACGGCGACTGAGGAGCGTCGACACGCGCGACACCAGCATACTGGCGCTCGTGCTCGGCCTCGGCCTGCTCGGCGCAATCCTCGCGCTGATTACGCTTTGCCCCAATAGCGACGACTATCTCTACGTGCCCAACGCTGTACATTTCCTCAACCGGCTCGATGAACCGATGGATCTGTACATCCATTCCTTCGTCCGCTCGGTTGATGATCCCATAGTGTCCGTCAACCAGGGCACGTCGGTAGCATACGATTATTACCGCGCCAGCATCGCCTTCTTCCTGAACGCCGACTATCTGAGCGTTTACTATATTGTCAGCGTCGGCATCATGGGGTTTCTGATTCCGCTGGCGCACTTTCTGTTGGTCAGCCGGTTTACTTCCAATACGGGTGACGCCCTGCGTGGCACCGTGATGTCCGTGTGCGCCCTGCTGATCATGACCGAGATCCCCCGCACCTACGGCAGCTTCGCGTTTCCGCGCATATTCCAAGGGAAGGCCGTACTCCTCTCGGTGGTGCTCCCGGCCTTTACAGCCTTCACGATCTCCTACTTCGCACGGCCTACCCGTTCGCGGTGGTGGAGCCTGTTCGCCACGGCGACGGCTGGGGTCGGCATGAGTCCGTCGGCGGTCGTCCTCCTACCAGCGCATGCTTTCATCCTGGCCGCCGCCTACCTGGCCACTGATTACCGTCAGTGGAAGTCTGACTTCCTCCGTATATGTGGGCGGGCATTCAAATACCTGGGTACGATTGCTTATGCGGTGCTCTATGCTGGCATGTTGTACTATCTGATACGGGTCCGCGGGTTTGGCAGTGATCCCTTCGCTCTCGGTAGCGTGGCCTCCGGTTTGGATAGCAGCATTGGGCTCCTAATCAACCGAGACATCCCTATTACGCCGGTCCTGGTTGCCGTCGCCTCGGCCCTGACACTAGTTCTCGTCCGCGGCTGGCGACGGACGTTTCTCGCCTCATGGGCAGTGATTATCGTTATTCTCGTCCTTAATCCATTCGCTGAAGGGCTGTGGAGAGGGACGCTCGTCCCTCTGAATATGTACTGGCGCATGTTCTATCTCTATCCCTTTCCTGTCACAGCCGCGGTTGTTGGAGCCGTTGTCTTCAAGAAGCTCGGCGAACGGATCACCTGGCGGGCTCGCAGCGCCGTGGTCGCTCTTTTGCTCTTCTTGGCTGTGGGGCACTACGTGGCGCATTTTCACAGCCTCGGGCAGATCCATTGGCCAGGCTACAAATTGCCGGCAGGCGCGTTGCAGGATGCGCAGGCCGTAGTCTCGGTCGCACCGGAGGGCGTGATGCTGGCCCCGGAAGATCTCTACGGCATCATCCCGATGTTGGAGTCCGGCCATCCGCAAATACGCACGAGATCGGACGGCCAACATTTCTGGATCCCCGAATCCGAGGACAGGCGCATTCGCTTAAATGCCTCGCGCTTCGTAGGTCGACACCGTGGCGTTGACGATCCCAGGCGGCGGGAGTACGACGACTTCCGTTTGCTGCTAGATCGCCACTCGCCCGATGTCATTGTCCTGAATGCGACGCTACTGGAGGCATTCGAAACTGCCTCGGCGATCATCGAAAACGGATACACTAATCAGCGCAACGCTGGCGAATACACCGTTGTCTGGAAGTGAGGGCACCGCTCGAATGGTGGACTACTCCATCGTCGTTCCCGTCTACTTCAACGAAGGGGAGCTATCGCTCACGACCGCAGCGTTGCGGGCTGAGGTAGTCGAAAAGACTCCTGGACTGAGATGTGAGCTCCTATTCGTCGACGACGGTTCACAGGACGGGTCGCTGCAAGAGCTCCTGTCTTTGCGGTCGGAGTACCCGGAGCTCATCAAGGTAATCAAGTTGACCCGAAACTTCGGGCAGGTGAGTGCGATAGCGGCCGGGTTGTCTGTCGCCAACGGTGAATGTGTGGTGATCATGTCGGCCGATAATCAGGATCCAGCGGCGTTGGTCCGTCGAATGCTGAAGGAGCATCTCGAAGGGGGATACGACGTGGTTGTCTGTTCTCGCGAGGGGCGGGATGAGTCCCTGTTTCGAGTCTGGACCTCGCGGTTGTTCTACAGCATGATGCGACGTCTGTCTTTTCCCAACATGCCGTCCGGGGGTTTCGACTTCGTGCTTCTGAGTCGCAAGGTTGTCGATACTCTCTTGCGCAATCGCGAGGCGGCGCCATTCTTCCAGGGACAGATCCTCTGGACCGGCTACAGCACGAGATTCATCACCTACGAACGCCAGAAGCGGGAGGTTGGCAAGTCTCGTTGGACCTTTGGCAAGAAGCTCACCTATCTCATCGACGGCATCATGGGTTACTCGTTCTTCCCCATCCGCTTGATGTCGCTAGTGGGTCTGGTCGTTGCGATGGTTGGCTTTTCCTATGCTGCAGTGATTTTCGTAGTCCGGCTCGTCTACGGACTTCCCGTTGAGGGCTGGGCACCCCTGATGATCGTCCTGCTTGTAATCGGCGGGATGCAGATGCTGATGCTGGGCGTCATCGGTGAGTATCTATGGCGTGTTCTGGCCCAGGTGCGCGACCGAGATCCCTACGTCATCGAAGCTGTCTATGACACCGTGGCCTCTGCGGGAACAGGACAAGCCACCGCGTCTGCGGCAGACTCCACCGACCCATAACGTCGCTCGAGGCCTGCTCATGGTCAGCAATCAACCGACAGAACGTCCGCGGCTTGTCGTCTGGGGTGCCTCCGGCCACGCCCGTGTGGTGGCCGACGTCCTGCGCCGCCAGGACATCTACGAGATCGTCGGGTTCATCGACGACGTGAATCGTGACCGGCATGGAATGGCCTTCTGCGGCTCCGTCGTGCTCGGCGGCCAAGAGCAGCTCGCGCAACTCAAAGGAATCGGTGTCGATCACATCCTCATCGCGATCGGCGACTGTTCGGCTCGTCTGAATCTGGCCGCACTCGCACATCAACAGGGCTTTCACCTTGCTGATGCACGGCATCCTCGCTCGACGGTGGCTGACGTCTGCGTCGGCTCGGGTACCGTCATCATGGCTGGCGCGGTGATCAACCCGGGATCCGTCATCGGCGAGAACGTGATCGTCAATACCGGGGCAACAATGGACCATGACTGCGCCCTGGCCGATGGCGTGCATGTAGGCCCTGGGGTTCACCTCGGAGGCCACGTAAAGGTCGGCCGGGCATCCACGATCGGCATCGGCGCTGTGGTCAAGGACCGAGTCACGATTGGCAGCCACACCTTGATCGGTGCCGGCTCTGCCGTGGTCAGCGATATACCTGACGGCGTTGTCGCATATGGAGTCCCGGCGCGGGTGAACACTGAGTCCTGAGATGCGAATGCGCAAGAAAGCACTGAACGATCTGGCTCTCTTCTCGGGCCCCGAAGCCTTCGAGGAACCCCTTCACGTAGGTCGACCCAATGTCGGAGACCGCGACAAGCTGTTGGCGCGCATCGAGGATATCCTCGATCGACGTTGGTTGACCAACGATGGTCCCTTCGTTCGTGATCTCGAGCAGAATATCGCGGACTACCTCGGTGTCAAACACTGTGTCGCCATGTGCAACGGGACCGTCGCACTGGAGATCGCGAGCCGCGCGTTGGGCATGGGCGGCGAGGTCATCGTTCCATCGTTTACGTTCGTCGCGACCGCGCACGCGCTCCAGTGGCAGGGTATAACACCGGTGTTTTGTGATCTGGCTCCTGGATCGCATCATATTGACCCTGGGCAGGTTGCGGAGCTCATCACGCCGCGAACGTCCGGCATCATCGGGGTTCATGTCTGGGGCGAAGCCTGCGACATCGAAGGTCTAACCGAGATAGCCGTCTCGCGAAATCTGCGCCTCGTATTCGACGCGGCGCACGCGTTCGCCTGTTCTCACAATAGGAAGATGATCGGGGGGTTTGGCGACGTCGAGGTGTTCAGCTTCCACGCGACGAAGTTCTTCAACACTTTCGAAGGCGGTGCCGTCACGACTGACTCAGACGAGCTTGCCGAGAAAATGCGCCACATGAGGAACTTCGGCTTTGCAGGATATGACCTCGTATGCCACCTGGGCATCAACGGCAAAATGACAGAGATTGCCGCTGCTATGGGGTTGGTCCTGCTGGAAGGAATCAATACTCTCGTCGACGCGAATCAGCGGCATTATAGGCACTACCGAGATAGGTTGGCCGAGATCGCGGGCATTACGCTTCATGAATACAATGAGGGGGAACAGCTCAACTACCAATACATCGTGGCGGAAATCGACGACGAGATAGCTCGCATCAGCCGGGACGACGTGATCTGTGTGCTGCACGCCGAGAATGTTCTTGCCAGGCGATACTTCTTTCCGGGGTGCCACGAGATGGAGCCGTACCGAGCGATTTCACCGGGAGCAGGCTCTCGGCTAGTGAACACGAACCGACTGGTCAGGCGAGTCATGCAGTTGCCTACCGGCAGCACCATCAGCGAAGAGGACGTTTCGCTAGTCTGCGACCTGCTTCAATTCGTCCTAGCCAACGGGCAGGAAATTGCTTCCAGGATGGCCGCGGAAGCGGAAGGTTGCTCCTAGAATTCGCGCCCGCGACAGTGAAGGTGGCTTGGCTGTGCCCACCGGCCGACGGAGGCTCTTCGCGCGCGCGGCAGGAAGTCGATGAGATTCGCGGGAAATCTCGGCTAGGAATCGACCCTGCGAGCGTCAGTTCGTCCTCTGTATATCGCCAATGCAAAAAGCCACACACTCACGGGATAGCGAAATCGTCTGCCAAGAAAAGCCTCGAACTGGATGATTCGAATGAGGGCCCAGTTCAGCTATCGTGGCACTATCCCAATGTCGGGCTGCATTCGCCTCCGTCCGAATGCAGACGTTATTCGCTCTGTGATCCTCGACAAGAGCACAACTGGAAATATGAAGAAGAGAAAGTAGCTGCTCGCGAGGACGTCATAATCATTGCTGGCGAGAAGATCCCGAAGGGTCTCTCGGGAGTATCGCCGGTGGTGGTGCAGCAATTCGTCATGTCGACTGTAAGGAAATCGACAGGCCGGGACGCTAATGAGAAGTAGGTGAGACGGCGACCCGAGTGTGCTCAGTTTCCTGATGAGGTCATCATCGTGCTCGATATGCTCGAGTACGTCGAACATCGTGCATGCAGCAGGAGATCTTGTCGCGCCAGACTCATGTCGCGATCAATGGCTGTTGCGGCTGAGCCATCAGCTTGAATGGCCCCGGCATTAGGGGCAGAATCCAGGCTTGGCGACAGGCGCGGCACTGGACGCCCACAAACCCGGTGATAAATCCGGGCCAGGGCCCCGAAGCGTTCCCCATCCGTCTTCGCTCGAGTTCGATGCACCGGCGGGGGTTGGTTGCACCGACAGTTGGGAGCTGCCGGCTCGGCAGGCTCCCGCGCGCCAATGCTCGACAGGCCATCACGTGATATTGCGGTCTGTCATTTGGAGCTTGTCCGAGCGATGCTGCTCTGCCTGCCTCTCGGACCCGCTCCCAACAGAGAGGGAAGCCACCATGCGTGCACGCACCGCGCTCGTTCTTTTCTGTCTCGGATTCATGGTCGTTGCCGTCGAGGCCCAGGTGAATGCCTGGTACCAGTGGACTTTCCTCGACTCCAATCTCATGGACGAGATCATCGGTGAGGCCTCGGGGGAGACCGCCTGGAACACCATCATGGAGACGGGCGGTTACAACAAGGATCGCCTGCCGGAGGAGTATGCCGATACTTTCTACGAGTCGAGCTACATCTACGATCAGGTCAGGCGCTACGGATTGCCTGGCGGAGATCTGGTGCGGTTCCCCGGCAACCAAACTTGGGATGCCTCGAAGGGTGAGCTGTGGGAGGTGCGGCCGCTGCGGCAGAAGCTCGCCTCCTACCAGGATCAACGCGCCATGTTGGCGCGCGGCAGCGTAACCACCGACGTTACGACCCAGCTGGTGTGGGTTGGCCAGGGCACGCCCGATGAGCTGGAGCGAGCCGATGTCGTCGGCAAGATCGTGGTCACCGAGGGTTCGATCAGTCGAGTGCACCGCGATGCTTGCCAGGAGCTGGGTGCCGAGGGCGTGATCTCGATCGCCAACGGCCGGCCCTCGTTCGACCCGCTCCAGATCCCCTGGAGTGGCATCGGCGGCCGCGGGGGTGGGGGCGGCGGCACCAACAAGTTCGGCTTCTTCATTCCGCCGCGTGAGGCCGAGTCGTTGAAGGCCCGGCTGATGGCGGGCGAGGTCATCACCGTGAACGCCAAGATCGAAGCCGAGATGCGCGACTACGATTTGCAGGACATCGTCGCCCACATCCCGGGCACCGATCCCGATGCGGATGAGGTGATCCTCTCCGCCCACCTGTTCGAGGGCTACACCAAGCAAGGCGCCAACGACAACAAGTCGGGCAGCGCCGCCATCCTCGAGGTGGCACGCACACTGCACCGGTTGATCGACGAGGGCCGACTGCCGCGCCCGAAGCGGACGATTCGTTTCTTGTGGGGCCCCGAGTTCTCGGGCACGGGTCCGTGGGTCAAGGCCAACAAGGACCTGATGGAAAAGACGCTGTGCAACATCAACATGGACATGGTGGGGGAGTGGCTCAGCCTCAACCAGGCCTTCATGTGCCTGATGCGCACCAGCTACGGGAACCCCCACTACATCAACGACGTGATGGAGAACTACTACCGCTTCGTTGGTGAGTCGAACCGCGAGCGTATCCAGAACCGCGGCGGCTTCTACAAGGTGCCGAAGCGCATCGTCGCGCCAACAGGTTCGGATGAGCCTTTCTACTACAGCATCGAGACCCACTACGGGGCCTCCGACCACATGGTCTTCAACGACTGGGGCGTGCAGGTGCCCGGCATCATGATGATCGCCTGGCCCGATCGCTGGTATCACACCTCCGGCGACCGGGTGGACAAGGCCGACCCGACCCAGCTCAAGCGCGTAGCGATCATCGGCGCCGCTGCCGCCTACACCATCGCTGCTGCCGACGATTTCACTGCCATGCAGATCGCCGGCGAGACGGCCAGCAACGGTACGCGTCGTTTGGGCCACCAGTTCGTGTTGGGCCTGGAGCAGCTCAATAATGCCACCGCCGAAAACCTGCCCGAGGCCTATCGGATGGCTCGAGCCTACGTCGAGGCCTCCCAGCGGAACGAGCTCGACACCCTCGATACCGTCATGGAGCTAGCCGATGACGAGGCTGTTGTCGGCGCCTATGTTGACCAGATGAAGGCGACCATCGAAGCAGTGGCGACAGCACATTTGCGGGCGATCGATGCCCACATGAACGTTGTAGCAAATCGCTTGGGCGCCGAGCCCGTGGCCATCGTTCTGACCGATCTGGAACAGCGCGCCATGACCGTCATCCCGAGCCAGACCGATTTGGTGAAGGCAAACGGCTACCGCGGCTACCAGGAGCACATCATGGCCGTGCCGGCGGAGGAGCGATCCAAGTTCCCGTACAGCCGTGAAGGCATCGCGAACACCGGCGAGGTGCAGCTGCTGATTGACGGCAACATGAACGTTTACCAGATCAAACAGGCGCTCGATGCACAGAACCGCAGGCCGTCGGATCTGCAGGCGATCTTCAACTTCCTGGAAGTCCTGAAGCTCGCCGGCCTTGTGGAGTTCTAGTAGCCGTGTACGAGTCGGAGTACCAGCGCAAGCTGACAACGCCGGAGTCGGCCGTCGCCGGGGTGGCCGACTCCAGCACTCTGATCCACGGCATGGCTGCGGGTGAGCCGCCGGCGCTCCTCGAAGCCTTCGCCGAGCGGTTGCGGGCTGGCGACCTGACTGGCCTGCAGGTCTACTCGCTCCTGCCCATGGCGCACATGGCCAGGACGCTCCTGGATCCCGGGCTCGCCGATCGCGTCGACTCCTATAGCTGGTTCGTCAGCGCCTCGGATCGGGAGATGATCAAGCGCGGTCTGAGCTACTTCATCCCGAACGAGTTCCACCAGGTGCCGAGATTCATTCGGGAGTATATGGACGTCGATGTCGTGATCACCACGGTGTCGCCCATGGATCGGGCCGGCTTTTTCACCTTCGGGGCCATCAACGATTACATCTCCACCGCAGCGAGACACTGCAAGAGGCTGATTGTCGAGGTCAATCCGCAGATGCCGCGGGTGTTCGGTGATTCCCTTCTGCACGTCTCCGAAGTCGATGCGATTGTCGAGAATGAGTCGCCGCTGCCGGAGTTGCCGATCGAACCACCGCGGCCCGAGGCGGAGATTATCGGCCGCTCCATCACCGAGCTCATTCCCGACGGCGCGACCATCCAGTTGGGAATCGGGGGCATCCCGAACGCCGTGGCTGCCTCCCTGGGCGGCCACAAGGACCTGGGCGTCCATACCGAGCTCTTCTGTTCCGGCATGGTGCGGCTCATCAAGCAGGGGGCCCTCACCGGGAGCCAGAAGAGCATCCATCCCCGGAAGCATGTCTTCGCCAACGCGCTGGGCGACAAGGAGCTCTACGAGTTCATTGACGACAACCCGAGCATGGAGAGCTATGCGGTCGACTACGTCAATGACCCCGGGGTCATCGCCAGCAACAGCAAGATGATCTCCATCAACTCGACGCTCGAGGTCGACCTACTCGGGCAGTGCAACTCTGAGTTCCTGGAAGGGTTCGAGTTCAGCGGCACCGGTGGCCAGCTCGACTATGTGCGCGGCGCCTACAAGTCCGAGGGAGGCAAGTCATTCATCGCCTTCTACTCCACCGCTGAGGGTGGTGAGATCTCGCGCATCGTGTCGCGTCTCGATCCCGGCACGGTGATCACCACACCGAGAATGGACACCCACTACCTCGCAACCGAGCTTGGGGTCGTCGATCTGAAGGGGAAGTCCACCAAGGATCGCGCCCTCGGCATCATCGACCTGGCCCACCCCGACTTCCGGGACGAGCTGCTGAAGGCCGCCCAGGAGATGAAGCTCGTCTAGCCTGGGCCTGCTCGATATCCAGGCTAGAAGCCCACTGGGTGTCGCCCGGCCCAGCCGCAATGGCCTCGCAGCACCTACGAGACGGCTCCTGCGTGCGCTGCCACCACGTAGTCGAGGAGCTCGTGGCCGAAGTCGGAGGCGACCGCCACGTTGGCGGGGTCGAGCTCGACGTTATTGAGGTACTGAAGCCTCAGCACATCGCTGCCAGGCCAGAGGTTGGGCGTGATCCCACCGAAAAAGAACCCCATCTCTTCCAGGGCCGGCGTTACGGCTGGTGTGGCCGGATCAGCCAGTGCCAAGTCGACGTAGATGCAGTCGAGCTTGTGCAAACAGAGGTAGCGAAGGCGATCCGCCACCTTGTCAACGACATCGGCTCCGAAGCGGTGCACGCTGATCAGCCCCTGGTTGTGGCCGGCTCGGATGCTGACCTCGAGCTTCGTCTCGCCGGATAGCCCGGTCTCCTCATCCGGTTCGGCCAGCTCTGCGATGAGTTCAGCACCCTCGGCGATCTTGCCGATCATGTCGCTATGCCGGGCGGGGGCGTAGAGCCGGCGAGTCTTCCCATCCCCGGTCTTCATGTAGAAGAGCACGACAGAGAGCCGGTCGGCAGGCTCACCTTTGTCGATCGCGGCGTAGCTGACCGACGACGGAATGTATCCCAACAGCAGGCCGGTTTCCTGTGCTCCGAGCTTGAGATTGGCTTTCTGGCTTGCCGGATGCGCCGCCGTGGCCTCGCTGTACAGGCCGGCGATGTCGCTCTTCGACCCCCAATCGGAGAGGAAGTGTTTCATCGTCCCGAGCATGTGGTGGCCACGGTAGCGCGGATCGACGACCGCCTGCCCCGACTCACCGACGATCGCCTCGGGATCCTCACGCCGGAACCCCAGGTGGCCGACGATTTCGCCCTCGGTGCTCACTCCCACCACCGACCGCAGGGTGCCGTGCTCGATCATGGCCCTGATGGTGTCGGGTTCATACACCCAGGCGGCGTCATACGAGTACCCGTAGGAGTGAAAGATGCACTCCGCCAGGGCTGTTGCCTCGGACGCTTCCATGAAGCGGATCTCGACGTGGGCATCTTCAGCCACCGGGTCGGCCGCCACACGTTCGTGATGTTTGGCGATTTCGAGATACTCGACCACGGAGCTAGCCGGAAAGCGCTTGGTCAGCTCGGCTCGGTTGCCCTCCTGGCCGCGGCTCGACAATTTCAGATCGTCGGCGAGGCCCTCCGCCAGCAACTGCTGCAGGGCTGAGTTCTCATGCGCCTCGATACGTGCCCCTTCCAGAGGATTGCCAAGGTCGTCGATGACCACCTTCAAGCAGTGGCCCTCGTGGCGAACCGACACATCGAGGCTGGCGTCGTCGGCGTTATCGAAGCCGTGCTCGATGATTTCGTCACAAAGTTCCTCGACGACGGCCTGCAGATCCTCGGCCCCGGCATCTGGTAAGCCTAGAGATCGGGCCGTTTCTGCCACGGCGGCTCCCGCGGCACCGACAACGCGCCAGCCCGAGCACAACGACAACTTCAACAACTCGCGCGATTCTCGTTCCATGTGACTCACTCTTCAGGTCGAAGGAAAGAGCGAAGCTTTAGTTCGTGATTTCGCGAGAACCACCAGGGCCCGCGCGCCGTCGGTGAAGTACGGATCTCCAGTCAGGTTGTGCCGCGGGGCCGAGGGCGGTGCAGCTTCAACTCCGCCCACATGCCCGACCTCCGATGCACGTTTCGCGGCCATCAGGTCATCGATTACGTAGTCCCTTGCCTCATCGACGTCAGGGTCGATCTTGTGAGTCGTCAGGTTCCATACCTTCAGAGTGAAGCGAACCCCGATATCACGGCTCACCTGACCGATCCACACTCGTTGCCCCTTGAAGCTGTGCTTCGTTCGCCACAACCGCAGGTGCAGGCGCTCGTTGATGCTGGCCCGCGCCCTTTGCAGGGCGAGATCTTGAGCCCGTCCATCGTGATAGAGGGAACTGACCGGTGAGTAGCGATACTCGGTCCCCAGCAGGAAGGATCTTGCAGTCTTCCAGGCGGTGGAGATGGTGGTCGTCTCCACCTCGTCCCAACGCGCCCCGAAGCAGCGCAGCACCATGGCACGGGAGCCAACGACGATGAGGTTGAGCGGATCGCCCTCGACAGTGCCGGGCTTGTTCGTTGTGCATCGGGGCCGCTGCTCGAGCCAGGATCGAAGCGAGGTCTCATCGAGCTCGTCGAGACTCCCTGCATCCGCCGGCTCCTCAACCGCGCCACCGAGCGTCAGCCCCGGCACCTCTACGGAGAAGTCGAGCTCGTGTACATGATCGTAGGCGATGAGTTGGACATGCACCGTCTTGATCCCCTCGTCCAGGGCCGTGAACACGAATCCTTCCCTCATGTCTCCCGGCTTGATCGGCCCGGCCTGGAAGCCATGCTCCTTGAAAAAGGCATTCATGCGCCGGTTGGCGGACCGTGCACCGATGAGCTTGAACGGCAACAGCGGAAGTAGCGGCAGGAACATCCAAGCCAGCAGCCCGAAGCTGAGAAGACGCTTGCCGAGGGCGAAGTGATTCAGGTAGGCGGCCTCGAGCGGGGTGTAGTAGGCAGGATCGATGCTGATGAGGTCAGGCCGCACCTGCTCCTCGGCATGGTTGGCGACGTGTACCCAAACCGGCTGCATTCCCCTGTGAGCCAACCGCACGCCGAAGAATCTCTCGCTCTCCCGGTCACTCGGAACGGCGATGGAGACCTCGAGGCCCGCCTTGCTCCGGGTCTCGACTCGGTCCATGAAGGGACGCGCGTCGGGCCGTGGCTCGTACCTCACGGTCAACAACCGCATCACGCCTGCGGTCAGCTTCGACATGCGCGGAGTCCGGCGTTGTCGGTTCGGGAGCGGGTAGGTGGCGCCGATACGATACCAGAGATCAGGGCTATTCCTGCTTGAGGACTTCCACCACGTTCACCGTGGTCATCTCGCTCTCCTCGGTCAGGGGGTCGAGATAGCTGTTCAGTTCGCCTACGAGACCCATTCACAAGTTGTTTCGACAGTCACGCCAGGGGGTCGGCGGTGCCAACCAGGGACATCGAGCGCATTCCGGACTATAATCAACGGCACGCGGACCGGGTCTCCCGGTTGCTGCGGGGTGGGTGGGAGCGACCGACCCGATAACGCTCGGGTCAAGACGCTTCAAGACCCGAGCAGCCGAACAAGGAGATTACGGGTGGCGATTACACTGACGGGAAGATCCCTCACAATCGAAGATCTCGAGGCCGTCGCACGCCGCGGCGAGAAGGTCGAGCTGCACCCCGACGCCGTGCAGCGCATCCGCGCTTGCCGCGACTTCATCGAGGAGCGCCTGGCGGCGGGCGAGATCATGTACGGTGTCAACACCGGCATCGGCGAGTTTTCCGAGGTCGTTCTCGACGACGAGCAGGTAAGCCAGTTTCAGCGCTATTTGATCTACAACCACGCGGCGGGTATTGGTGAGCCGGCGCCCGTCGACCACATCCGCGCGGCCATGGTTTTGCGCGCCAACGTGCACGCCAACGGCCACTCCGGTTGCCGGCTCGAGATCACCCAGACCCTGGTCGAGATGCTCAACTGTGGCGTCACACCGGTGGTTTGTGAGAAAGGTTCCGTGGGCGCCTGCGGCGATCTCGCGCCGATGAGCCAGATCGCCCTGCTGATGATGGGCGAGGGCGAGGCCTACTATGAGGGTGAGCGCCTGCGTGGCGACGTTGCCCTCGAGCGCGCGGGAATTCCCGTGCCGGGGCTGAAGGCGCGGGATGGCCTTGCCACCATCAACGGCTCGAACCTGCTGAACGCCATCGGCGCGCTGGCCGTGTACGACGCCGAGCGCTGGCTGAAGCAGGCCGAGATCGCCGCCGCCATGTCGCTGGAGGCGCTCAAGGCCAACATGAAGCCCTACGACACGCGGTTGCACGAGCTGCGCGGGTTTCGTGGTGCCGTCACCTGCGCGTCCAATCTGCGGCGCGTGATGGAAGGCTCCGATCTTCTCACCGGCAAGGAGAAGGTCAAGGTCCAGGATGCGTACAGCATGCGCTCGACGCCACAGGTGATCGGCGCGGCGCGCGATCAGATGCGCTGGACGCGCGAGCAAATCGAGATCGAAGCGAACGGTGTGGGAGACAATCCCATCTTCCTGCCCGAAGATCAGGTTGTACTGACGGGCGCCAACTTTCAGGGCACCCCAGTGAGCCTGCCGATCGACACCCTCGGAGCCGTCATCTGTATGGTCAGCGTGATGTCGGAGAGGCGCATGAACCGGCTCACGAACCCGGCCCTGAGCGTCGGCCTGCCGCCCTTCCTCACCAAGGGCGCCGGCATGTTCTCGGGCCTGATGCTGAGCCAGTACACCGCCGACATGCAGATCGTGGAGCAGAAGATCCTCTCGGCCCCGGCCTTCATTCAGTCGATACCGGCCGCCGCCGACCAGGAGGACTTCGTCTCCATGGGCATGAACTCGGCGCTGAAGACGCGGCAGATCCTGGATCTGGCCTGTGGTGTGCTCGGCATCGAGATGATGGCGGCGGCGCAAGCCTTGGATCTCCGTGACTACGCGCCAGGCAGGGGCACACAGGCCGCTCACGCCGCTGTGCGCCGGCACGTCGACTACCTCGACGAGGACCGCCCGCTGTACTCCGACCACAACGCCATGAAGGCCGCGGTCCAGAACCGAAACGTGCTCGAAGCGGTAGAGTCCGAAATCGGCGAACTGGATACCTACTAGGCGGCTCGACACCAGGCTAGGCTCCGCCGTTTTTCCGACGCTCTCGGCTTCCTTCTGTGCGAGCGGGATACGACCCGAGCACCTTGAGATAGCTGGTTCTCGGTGCCAATTCGCGGAGGGCCTCATCCACGATGGGGTCGCCGAGGTTTCCCTCGAAATCGACATAGAAGAGGTACTCCCACGGGTTGTTCTGCCGCGGGCGCGACTCGAGCTTTGTCAGGTTGAGCCCGCGCGCGTTCAGTATGTTCAGACAGCTCACCAAGGCTCCCTGTTCGTGGTGGGTCGCTAGTATGACCGAGGTCTTGCACGGGATGCGCATGTCATACCTGATGAGCTCGCGGGCAATAATGAGGAACCGTGTGTAGTTCTCCTTCTGGTTGGCGACGTTTCGCTGGATGATGTGGAGCGCATGTAGCCTGGCGGCCTCTTCACTGGCGATGGCCGCCTGCGACAAGTCGTTGTCTTCTCGGATTCTCGCTGCAGCCATCGCCGTGTCGACATAGGACTCCGCCTGGCAATCTGAAAGGGACGCTAGGAACTCACTGCACTGGGCCAGCGCTTGGGGGTGGGAGGCGATGCGGCGGACATTACTCAACGGGATCGGCTCGAGGGCCATCAGGCAATGGTCGATCCTGAGGATCTCCTCGCCCACGGCAGCAAGGTTCATACGGCCGAGGAGGTCATACGCCTCGTTGATCGAGCCGGCGGTGGTGTTCTCGACCGGCAGCACGGCGTAGTCGGCCTCCCCGCGGTCGACCGCCTCGAGAATCTCTCGGAACGTGTGATATCCCTGGCAGACGAGCTCGGCCTGACGAGGCGCGAAGTGTCGCCTCGCCACCACGTGGCTGTAGGCGCCTTCACTCCCTTGGTAGCTCACATGGATGCGCTCTTGCTGTAGGTCCGGGTTCTGTCGTGCCACCAGATGATCGTTCTGGTGCCGCACCGAGTGGTCGAGGATCTGCCGGAACAAGCTGCTCACTAGCTCGGGATCGAGCCCGACAGCCTCGGCGTCCTGGCCGAGGCGAGCGAGAATCTCCTCCTCACGCAGTGGGTCTCGAGGTAGCTCTGTGCCCTCGGCCTTCAGGGATGCGACGCGGTTGATGATTTCCTGGCGGGCAGCCAGCATCTCGACGATGCCACGGTCCACTTTGTCCAGGCTGTTCCTGATTCCTTCCAGTGCGGTCGGTTCCATAGCTCTCACTCCAACGAGAAAAGCCCGCCGAGCTAACTCAGCGGGCCCTGCAACCTGTGGTCTTACTCGAGCGATTCAGGTACGGGCCCGCCTCCAGGCGAGCTCGTCAAAAAAGAAAAAGCCAAACGGGCAGAAGGCGATCTCTGCGTCCTCCTGCGGGAGGAGGACTTCGCTCTGGACGTCTTGCAGAGATTTGCGCCTGATCCTCATGGGAGCGAGAGTGTACAGGTCATAATGCAGGGCCGCTACTGCTGGATTCGGGTCGAGCGCCAATGTGAAGGTCTCGCCGACCGATCATCCGGTACAACCTTCGTCGAGATCGGTAGATAATCGCCTTTGTTGTCCGAGGCCGGTTTCTGAGTCGAGAATGGAGACGAGGATCCTGAAAGCCGAACACGGCCAGCCCGATGGCCATCAATCCGGAGGAAATGATGAGAGGTAAGTCGCGCTACATCGCAATTGCCCTACTCGCCCTGCTCACGATCCTCGTCTGCGTGCCGAAGGTGCAGGCACAGCGGATGACCTACCCTCCCGAGGAGTTCGCCGCCCGCCGCCAGTCGCTTTGTGATGAGGTCGGCAACCAGGATCTCATCATGATGGTCGGCAAGACCATGACCCAGCCGGGCGTGCGATTCCGTCAGGACAATGACTTCTACTACCTGACGGGGGTCGAGGACCTGAACGCCATTCTGGCCATCGATGCCGCGAACTGCGAGGCGAGCCTGTTTCTGCCCGCCCAGACCGAGCGCGAGGCGAGCCGCGACGGCTGGAACCTGCTCTATCAGGAAGGCGCTGCCGCGGCGCACGGCTTGACCTCGATCCATCCGCTCACCTATCTGCAGGAGTACTTCTCTCGCAAGCGCAACGCGACGACCCAGACCTTGTACGTCCGGCTAGCCGAGACCACCGAGGTCGACCAGTCGCGCGGCGATACGGCAATTTTCATAGCTCGTCGAATGGCCAACCCGTGGGGCTCGTATCCGTCCGAGGATGCCTGGAGGGTGGAGAAGCTGCGCAGCACCTTCCCCTACTACGAGCTGAAGGACATCAGCCCGCACGTCGACATGTTGCGCATGATCAAGAGCCCGCGCGAGATCGAGACCCTGGAGGGTAACGGCTGGGTGAGCGCCGAGGCCCATCGCCGGGCCATCGAGGTGACGCGCGTCGGGGGATGGGAATACGAGATCGAGGCCGAGGCCACCTACGTCATGCTCAAACATGGCGCGGAAGGAGCCGGCTACTCGGCCATCGTCGGCTCCGGCCCCAACTCCAACGCTTGGCATTACAACGCCAGCAGTCGGCAGCTCCAGGATGGCGACATCATCGTCATGGACTACGGTGCCTCCATGGGCTATTTGACCATCGACATCACCCGCACCTGGCCGGCCTCCGGCGAGTTCACGGAGCTCCAGGAGCGCGCCTACCGCTGCGTTCTCGAGGCCGAGAAGGCGATCATTGCGGCCATGAAGCCGGGCGTCACGCGCCAGGAGACGCGCGAGATCGCCGCCGCAATCTTCAAGAAGTGGGGCTTCGAGGACCAGTTTCCGGGTGGCGCTGGCCACTTCGTGGGCATGAGCGTGCATGACGTGGGTGACTACAGCCTGCCCCTGCAGGCGGGCATGGTGATTGCGGTTGAGCCCATCATCGATATCCCGGAAGAGGAGCTTCACGTGCGTATCGAGGACACCGTGCTGATCACGGAGACGGGTCACGTGGTGCTGTCGTCGCACGTTCCCAAGGAAGTCGACGAGATCCTGGCGCTGGTGGGCAAACGCGCCAACGACGGCGGGACGGAACAGTAGGCCGCCAGGCCGGGCAAGCAGACGGGAGCCCTCGCGCGCGAGCTGCGCTCACGAGGCGCCTACTCTGCCGTCTGATCGGCCAGCTTGAACTCCTGATGCCAGGTCGAGTCGGCGCCGTCGCCCTTGCGAGCGACGACGACCTCGAGCAGGTAGGGTTGCCCGGCGTGCGTCGCGGCGACAGCGCGGCGCAGGGCGGGAAGCAGGTCAGCGCTGCTCTCGACGCGGGAGCCCTCGACCCCCTGGCTGCCGGCGAGCTGCACGAAGTCGATGTTCGGATCGCCCAGGTGCATGCCGGTATAGCGGTTCGCCTCTTTCATGTTGCCGTCGTAGCGGGCATAGGCTCGACGCACCGTCTGATAGTTGCGGTTGTTGCAGACCACCGTCAGCACCGGCACGCCGTAGCGGGCTTGGGTCCAGAAGCCGGAGGCGCTGTACATGACCGAGCCGTCGCCGATGCTGCAGACCACCTGGCGGTCGGGCTGGCCCAGCTTGGCTCCGATGGAGGCCCCGATGCCCCATCCGAGACCGACGCCCGCGGTCGACAGCCAGGTCTTTTCGTCATCGCGGAAGCCGGTGCCGAAGAACTGGTTCGAGCCGCTGAGGTTCTCTGAAACGATGATGGCGTTGGCGTCGAGCTCTTGCTCGAGCGCCCAGCCGAGCTCGTCCGAATGAATCGGGGAGTGGCCGATCATGGCGCGATCGATCTCGCGGTAGGCGGGCTCCAGGGCCGGCCGGTTGGCGCGAATCCTCTCGAGCCGCTCCCGCGTGGCCATCGCCCCGACAGCGTCGAGAAGCGCCTGCATCGCCAGCTTGGCGTTGGCAATCACAGCGATATCGAAGGGCCGGTCGTTGCCGATGTTCGCAGTATTGAGCCCGATCCACACGACCTTGGCGCCGGCGGCATCGGGGGCGCCGGGGTTGGTGCCGCCCGTGTCCGCCACGCCGACTCTGAGGATGAGGTCGTGGCTCCGGCTCGAGTACCTGCCGGCGTAGTGAGGGCTCTTGCGGGGGAAGTTGTGGAAAGGCCCATTAGCGTCGCGGACCGGCACTTGCAGCAGCTCGGCCAGGGCCAGCACCTCGGCCTGGGCGGCATTGCGGCTGACCTCATCTCCGACGTGGATCACCGGTGAGCGTGCCTCGAGCAGCAGTGCGGCAACTCGCTCGATATCCTCCACGCGCGGCGGGATCTCGTCGGGGATAAGGAACGACTCACGGTCGTAGATGGCGGCGCTCACCCCTTTCGCCTCGAGGGCATGGTTGGCCAGTGCCAGGTAGACAGGGCCGCCGGGCGGGGTGGTTGCCACCTTGAAGGCGCGGCGCAACATCACCGGGATGGCGGCCGGATCGCGCGTCTCCCAGGAGATCTTCGTGAACTGGCGATTGACGTCTTTTTGATCGAAGCCCGGTCGTGGCGCCAGCATCAACTCGTCGTCGGTGCGCTCGTTGTCGATGAGGCCGGCGGTAACGATGAGCGCGGAGCCGTCGCGGCTGGAGTTATAGAGTTGCCCGGCCGACTGGGCCGTGCCCGCGATGACGTGGACATTGACGAAAGCGGGCTCGCCGCTGGCCTTGTGGTAGCCATCGGCCATGGAGATCACAATGCCCTCGTGCAGCCCCATGATGAGCTGCATGGGCTGATCGAGGAAGGCGTCGAAGAAGCCCACCTCGAAGGAGCCGGGGTTGGTGAACAAGTACTTCACCCCGGCGGCCTTCATCTGCTCGACCATGAGCTCACCGCCGGTGCCCGTGATGTCTCTTGCCGTCCGTGCCGAGGCTGCCTCCGCGGGCGAGACGGCTTCCAGGGCGCGTACCGTGCCGGTGACGCCCGCCGAGCTCACCCCCAACGCTGTCAGCGTCTGGATGAATCCGCGCCGGGAGATCCGGCCCTCGAGGAATTGGTAGGCGAGCTCTTTCATGAGGACGACTCCTTTGGCCGCTCGAGTTGAGGTGTGTCCGTCACCAGGCTGTAAAGACCTCCCCACAGCCGGCCCACCTGCACCCACTCTCTGACGTCGAGGAAGTCGCGGTCCCACAGCTCCCTCGCCTCAGGGCACAACCTTACTACGTGGGTTTCGTGGACCACCAAGGTGCTCTCCGATATCCCGAGGAAAACTCTCTTGAATATCGTGCATTCGAGCACGGTGGGAGCCTCGACCACGTAGGGGGCATCGACCTCCAGCCTAGATCGTCGTGGTCGGAGCTTGATCAGGAGCAGCCCGAGGTGCCACGACTGTTGCGGGAGATGGCAGCAGGCGACTCCCGCTAATCCGTGTCGAGAACAGCGAGTACGGCCTCGCCGGCCGCCTGTGTGCTGACGGCCGCCTCTCGCTCGCCGCGAATGTCAACAGTGACAGCGCCGGCGTCGATCGCCTTGTCAACGGCGACCTCCACGGCACGAGCCTCGGTTTCCAGGCCAAACGAGTGGCGCAGCATCATGGCCACACAGAGGATTGCCGCGTAGGGATTCGCGATGCCCTGGCCGACGATATCCGGCGCCGACCCGTGTACGGGCTCGTACATCCCCCTGCTACCGGACCCGAGACAAGCAGAGGGCAGCATCCCCAAGGAGCCTGCCAGCACCGATGCCTCGTCAGAGAGGATGTCCCCGAACATGTTCTCGGTGACGATGACGTCGAACTCCGCCGGTTGCTGCATGAGCTGCATGGCGGTGGAGTCGACGAGTCGATGCTCGAGCCGAATGTCGGGGAATTCTTCCTCGACCACCCTGGTAGCTGTGGCGCGCCAGAGTCGGGAGGTTTCTAGGACGTTCGCCTTGTCCACAGAGACCACGAAGCTCCGTCGCTCGCGTGCCAGCTCGCATGCTACCCGCACAACACGAGCAACTTCTCCCTCGCTGTAAACACAGGTATCGATGGCCGTGTCTCCCTCGCGCCTGCTCGCGCCGAAGTACAGCCCTCCCGTGAGCTCACGCACGAACAGAAGGTCGACCCCCTCCAGGAGCTCCCTGCGGATAGGGGATGCATCCTCTAGTCCTGGCTGGGCCTTGACCGGACGCAGATTGGCGAACAGCTCGAGCTCCTGGCGCAGTCGCAGGAGTCCCTGCTCGGGCCGTACCTTGGCCGAGGGATCGCTCCATTTCGGTCCGCCGACGGCGCCCAGAAGGATTGCGTGCGCCTCGCTGCAGAGCTCCAGCGTTTCCACCGGCAGGGGATCGCCGAAACCATCGATCGCGGCGCCGCCGATGGCGGCCCGGGTCAGCTCGAAATCGTGGCCCCATCGTTCTTCCACTGCGTGCAGCACGCGCTCGGCTTGCGCCATGACCTCGGGCCCGATGCCGTCACCCGGCAATATGGCTACGAGCTTGGGATCTGGCGCTTCCGTCTCTTCTGTTTCTTCTGTTTCAACGGAGGGCATGACGCTCGTGCTCCGAGATTGCCTCGGCCTGGTCAAGCAAGAAGCCGAGCTCATCGATGCCATTCATCAGACAGTGTCGAGAGAAGGGGTCGATGGGGAATTCGGCTCTCGTGCCATCGTCCAGCACCAAAGTCTGTTGTTCGATGTCGATGGTGACTGTGCCGGTCCCGGCCTCCAGCATCCGGCTGTGGGTCGTGCCGTCCACGACCACCGGGAGCAGGCCATTCTTCAACGAGTTGGATCGAAAGATGTCGGCGATGCCCGTGCTCACAACCGCACGGATGCCGTGGTCGAGGAGTGCCCAGGGTGCATGCTCCCGGGATGAGCCACAGCCGAAATTATGGCCGGCGACCAGCACCTCAGCGCCCTCGGCATGTGGCTGGTTGAGGACGAACTCAGGCCGCGGCTGCCCGTCTGCGTCGTAGCGCCAGTCAGCGAACAGACCCGCTCCCAAACCGCTCCTCGTCGTTCCCTTCAGGTAGCGAGCCGGGACGATCTGGTCGGTGTCGATGTTTTCGCTTTCTAGCACGACAAACCGTGCTTCGAACCTGGTCAGCGGCGGCAAGCTCATGAGACCTCCCGGGGGTCGGTGATGCAGCCCTTCACGGCGCAGGCCGCAGCAGTGACCGGGCTGGCCAGAAAGGTCCGCGCTCCGGGGCCCTGCCTGCCTTCGAAGTTGCGGTTGCTTGTGCTCACCGAGTACTGCCCCTTGCCCACCTGATCGCCGTTCATGGCGATGCACATCGAGCAGCCTGCCTCTCGCCACTCCGCGCCGGCTTCCCGGAATACCTGGTCGAGGCCCTCGTCTTCGGCCTGCCGCTTCACCACCTGGGAGCCGGGGACCACGAGCATGCGGACGCCATCGGCCACCCTGCGGCCTTCGAGGTGTGCGGCGGCCTGGCGCAGGTCGCTGATCCTCGAATTGGTGCAGCTACCGACGAAAACGACATCGACCGGTGTGCCGAGAATCTGCTTGCCGGGCTCGAGTCCCATGTATTTGAGCGCCTGCTCTTGCGAACGATCGCCATTGGGGGCCGGCACTTCACCGCGAAGCGGCATCGCCATTCCCGGATTCGTCCCGTAGGTGATCATCGGCTCGAGGCTGGCGGCATCTAGGGTTACCTTGGAATCGAAGTGCGCGCCCGCATCGCCGGCCAAACGTCGCCAGCCCTCGACGGCTTGCTCCCATTCCAGGCCTTCGGGTGCCTCGGGGCGACCGTACAAGTACTCGAACGTAATGTCGTCGGGCGCCACCATGCCGGCGCGGCCACCTGCCTCGATCGACATATTGCAGACGGTCATCCGCTCCTCCATGCAGAGGGCCCGGATGGCGGAGCCCGTGTACTCGATCACATGGCCTGTCGCGCCGCCGACTCCAATCCTGGCGATGACCGCCAGGATCAAGTCCTTGGCGGTAACGCTCGGGCCGAGCTGGCCGTCGACCCGGATCTCCATGGTTCCAGGTCGCCGCTGCAGCAGGCACTGCGTCGCCAGGACGTGACCGACCTCGCTCGTGCCAATGCCGAAGGCGAGGGCACCGAAAGCACCGTGCGTACTCGTGTGGCTGTCGCCACAGACGATCGTCTTTCCCGGTTGTGAGAAACCGAGCTCGGGTCCGATCACGTGGACGATGCCCTGTGAGCCGGTGCCCAGCTCGTGCAGCTCGATGCCGAACTCGGAGCAGTTGGCGACGAGCTGCCGCACCTGCTCTTCCGCCTGCCCATCGCTGAATAGGAAGCGGCCGTCGGGCTCCGGTGGCGTTGTCGGGGTGGAATGGTCCATCGTCGCTACCGTCAGGTCGGGTCTCCTGACCGACAGCCCGCGCTCACGCAGGAGCGCGAACGCCTGCGGTGAGGTGACCTCGTGGATGAGGTGCAGATCCACGTACAGCACCGCCGGCGTGTCGATGGTCTCGGGTCGGACGACGTGGCGCTCCCAGATCTTCTCGAAGAGAGTCTTAGCCTGCATTTCTCATCACGCTCCTACTGCGGGCGCGAAGAGACCCGCGCCTACTGCGTTGCGCTGGGTATCTGATGCTGAATTGGCAGACATGGCGCTTCAGCCGCGAGGTGCCCCGGCAACGGCGGCCGTGACGGTCTGGCTAGCCACGGGCTGCTGACCGATCTCGGTGACGATGCGGTTGATCAGACCCACATAGGCCTTTGCGCTCGCCCTGATCACGTCGGTGCTCACCGCGCGGCCGCGATACACGCGACCCTCGTACTCGGCCTCGACATTCACCTCGCCCAGGGCATCCTTGCCCACCGTCACACTGCGCACCTGGTAGTCCTGCAGGCGGGCGGGGATCCCGGTGGTACGCTGGATCGCCTTGAAGACAGAGTCGACGGGGCCATCACCACAGGCAGCTTCCTCGACGATATCGCCGCCAGGGCCTTGCATTCTCACTGACGCGGAATGCTGCACATCGGTACCTGCGACAGTCTGAAAGCCGACGATCTTCCAGTGCTCCGGAACTTTCTCCATGTGGCCCTGGATCAGGGCCTCGATGTCGGCATCGTAGATGTCCGGTTTCTGGTCGGCCAGGCGCTTGAAGTCCTCGAAGACGCTCTGCAGCTTCACGTCGTCGAGGGTGAAGCCCAAGGACTCCACCCGGTCGCGGAAGGCGTGCCTGCCGCTGTGCTTGCCGAGCACCAGGTTGGTCTTGCCTACACCCACATCCTGCGGCCTCATGATCTCGTAGGTCGAATGATGCTGCAGCATGCCGTGCTGGTGGATACCCGCCTCGTGTGCGAAGGCGTTCTCTCCGACAATCGCCTTGTTTCGCTGTACCTGGAGGCCGGTGATGTTCGATAGCAGACGGCTGGTCGGATACAGCGCAGTCGTGTCGATGCCGGTATGTAAGCCATAGTGATCGGAGCGGGTCTTGATCGCCATGACGATCTCTTCCAGCGAAGCATTGCCGGCTCGCTCACCGATACCGTTGATCGTGCACTCTACCTGCCGCGCCCCGGCTTTGAGCGCAGCCAAGGTGTTGGCCACGCCGAGACCGAGGTCATTGTGGCAATGAACGCTGATGACCGCCTGGTCGATGTTGCTGACGTGGGTCAGGAGGTGCTCGATCAGGGCCTTCATATGCGACGGCACCGCGTATCCCACCGTGTCGGGGATGTTGACCGTCGTGGCACCGGCTTCGATGGCGGCCTGCACGACCTCGGTGAGGAAGTCCGGCTCGGTGCGCGAGGCGTCCTCGGGAGAAAACTCGACGTCGTCACAGTACTCGCGGGCCTGGGCCACACCCTCGCGAGTCCGGCGAACGATCTCCTCCTTGGCCATCTTCAGCTTGTGCTCGCGATGGATCGCACTGGTGGCGAGAAAGACGTGGATGCGCGGCCGCGCTGCAGGCTGAACCGCCTCCCACGCCCGGTCGATGTCCTTGGAGTTGCAGCGTGCGAGGCCTGCGATGATCGGTCCCTCGATCTGCCCGGCTACAGCGCGGACAGCCTCGAAGTCACCCGGAGAGGCAATCGGAAAGCCGGCCTCGATGATGTCCACCTTCAGGTCCGCGAGGGCCTGGGCCAACTTGAGCTTCTCGGCGATGTTCATGCTGGCGCCGGGGGATTGCTCCCCGTCGCGAAGCGTGGTGTCGAAGACCAAGACCCGTTCGGACCCGATGTCCGGTGCGTGTGAGTTGCTCATTGCATACACCTACATATGGAGATGGTGGGTGGGATGCTGCGGGATATAGAGAAATGGTCGGCCGACCTAACAGCAGGGGAGCCTAAAGCCGACCGGCAAGGGTCGGCTTTTCTCCTCGGTAAAATAAGAAGAGCTCGCGAGACGGAAAATGATAGGTTCCGAGATATCGCGATCTGGGTTTTTCATGGAGTTGCTCCTCCAGCATATCCGGCGGAGCATACTCCATCCTGAAGGGAAATCAATACCTCCGGCTCCGTTGTTGCCGACAGGGAAAGGGATTAGCCTACTGGAGTCCACCCCGGCGATCGGGCGGGACAACGCTCCAAGAGGACTCCACCTACGCCCATAACCGCTCCGAGGAGGAGAACCATGTTCAGGCCCTTGCTCCGGTTTGCTCTGTTGTCAGCTCTCGTTGTTGTGCTCGCTGGTGCCTCGCCCGCGGCCCCTTCGCCTGCTGCGCCTCCCCAAGCCCAGTCTCAGGTCCCGACCCCCGAGTCGATACTCGGGTTCAAAGTGGGCGATGACTACGAGCTCGCCTCCTACGACGAGGCGCTCGCATACTTCATGGCGCTTGCCGAAACCAGCGACCGGGTGGAGCTCGAGCAGGTAGGGCGCACGTCTCTGGGCCTCGACTGGTACATCGCCTTGATCTCCGATGCCGAGAACCTGGCGAACGTCGAGCACTACCGGGAGATTGCCCAGCGCCTGGCACATCCGGAGAACCTTACCGACGAAGAAGCTCGAGCGCTGGCGCGCGAAGGCAAGGCGATCGTCTCCGTCGACGGCGGCCTGCACTCCACCGAGACAGCACACGGCCAGCATACGATCCAACTCGCCTACGACCTCGTGACCGAGAAGGAAGGGGACATCAGCAGGGCAATCCTCGAGAACGTGATCGTGGTTCTATGGTTTTCGATGAACCCCGATGGTCAGAACATGGTCGTCGACTGGTACGAGTCGAACCTGGGCACAGAGTTCGAGATATCGCGCATGCCGCGCCTCTACCAGAAATACGTCGGCCACGACAACAACCGCGACGGCTACGGCCTCAATATGCTCGAGTCGCGAGTGGTCTCCCGGGTCATGCGCTACTGGGAGCCACAGGTCATGTACAACCACCACATGACCTCGCCCTTCCCGGCCACAATCTGGTTGCCGCCCTATGCCGAGCCGATCTCTCCCTACGTGCATCCGCTGATCAACCGCACCAACAGCCTGATGGGACTGGCCGCAGCTGTTGCCCTCGACGAGAGAGGGCAGATCGGTGCCACCCACATGGGCACCGGGTACGACTTCTGGTACCCGGGCTATATCGATCAGGTGCACTCGTTCCACAACATCGTCAACATGTTCAGCGAGGGGGGTATGCACGGCTACGCCTCGCCGCGCTTCTACAGCGTGCGCGATTTTCCCCAGGACAAGCAGGACCTGCGGCAGGGGGCTCTGCACTCGAGCATTTGGAAGGGTGGCTGGTGGCGGCTGCGCGACTCGGTCGAGTACATGCTGACCGCCTCCATGGCGACGCTGGATGTAGCGGCCAAGTACAAGGAGAACATCCTCTACAACCGCTATCAGGCCGGGCGCGACGTGATCCAGCAGTACACGGAAGGTCCGCCGTTCGCTTACTTCATCCCGCAGCAGCAGCGTGATCCGGTAGCCGCTGTGGAGATGTTGCGGCGCCTAGCATTCCAGAACATCGAGATTCACCAGCTCACCCAGCCTGTTACCTTCGAAAGCCAGAGCTACCCGGCCGGAACGTGGGTGATCCCGATGGCGCGGGCCAACGCCAGCTTCTCGCGCGTGCTCTTGTCGGTGCAGGAGTACCCGGACATCAGGCAGTACGAGGACGGGCCTCCGGACCAGCCTTATGACGCCGCCGGCTGGACGTTGCCGTACCAGATGGAGGTCTACGTGGTAGAGGCGGGCTCCCCGCTCGACGATTCGGTGCTGGCAGCGATGGCGCCGGTAGAAGGCGAGGCAATCTCATGGCAGGACGAGGACGGCGACGCTGCCCCCTTTGACAGCCTGCCCGGCGTCGGCTTCAACACCAATCCGATTGCCGCCGCCATCCTGCCGCTGCCGGGCCGTACCACCGGTAGCGGACCGGCACTCGCCGTCGATCCTGTTCAGAACAACGCCTTCCGGGCCATCAACCGGGCTTGGCGCGAGGGAGGCAGCGTACGCTTCGTTCCGGGCACGCCGGCGGTTGGCGGAGCGACTCAGGGTGGCGGCGCCGGCAGCAGCGGTCGTTACGTCATCACCGGCCTGAGCGATGCGGTGACGAACGAGATGGTTACCGACCTGGCCCTGCAAGCCGAACGCACTCGGCCCACGGGCAACGAGATCGACAAGCCGCGCATTGGCCTGTACCGGCCTTGGGCAGCGAGCATGGACGAGGGATGGACGCGCTGGCTGATGGAGGGCTTCGATTTCGACTTCGAGAGCATCTATAACGCCGACTTCAAGGCAGGTCGCGTGCGTGACCGCTATGACGTGATCGTGCTCGTCGACATGCGGGGCGGGCAGATTCTGAACGGGTCGCAGCCGGGCACCGTGCCGCCTCGCTACGCTGGTGGTATTGGCCGGGTCGGCGTTCGCGCCCTCGACGAGTTCGTTCGTGACGGGGGGACGCTGGTCTGCTTGAACGCCAGCAGCATGTTCGCGGTCGAGCAACTCCATCTGCCGGTCGAGAACGTCGTCGCGGGGCTCGACCGACAGGAGTTCTTCCTCAACGGCTCTATCGTCGAGCTGATCATCGACACTTCGCACCCCGTGATGTCGGGAATGGCAGAGAAGGCCTCGGCAATGGTGGGCAGAAGCCCGGTCTTCACAGTCACGGAGGGTTTCGAGGGTGCAGCTCTTGCCAAGTATCAAGAGAATGGCTCACCGCTGCTGTCAGGCTATCTGCTCGGCGAGGAGCACATGCAAGGCTACGCGGCCGCACTCGATGTGCACCACGGCGACGGGCACGTGATCCTGCTGGGCCTGCGGCCCCAGTGGCGCGGCCAGCCCTACGGCACCTTCCGCGTCCTGTTCAATGCCGCTCTCTATTCAGCCGAAGTGGCAGCGATGACCCCGCCGAACCCCGACTTCTGGACGCCGCCGGTGAAGGAGGAACCGGAGGCCAAGGAGGAGAAGAACGGCCAGTAGCTCACCCGATTGGCGCGTCAGGTTCGGAGGTCCCCACCAGATTGGCCCGCCGACGTGAACGGGGCCGCCCCATGGGCCACCCGAGCGGCTGGGAGGTGGGGGAGGGCAGTTGACGGTTGGGCGCTGGGCGCTGTAAAGTAAGTGAGTAACTCACTTAATACCGATGCATAGCGCATAGACGCCGTTGCTTACCAAACAGGCCTCCGAGAGACTTCAGGAATTCGTCGCCACCGCCACGGAGATCTTCATGACTCGAGGTTTCCGGCGAACGAAGATGTCCGACGTGACGGCCGCCATGGGTCTGTCCGAGGGAGCCATATACCGGTACTTCGAGAGCAAGCAGGCGCTGTTCGATACTGTCTTGCGAGCCGCGGCCGCTCCCGACGGGCCCGTCGAAGTGGAGGGCCTGCCGGTGTCGACGCCGAGTCCCATGGCTACGTTCGAATTCGTGCGCAAGTGCGTTTCGGAACGGGCCAGCTTCGAGACACTCGATCGGGCGCTGACGGGCGCCGAGCCCATCTCGAGCCCGAGAGAGGAGCTCGAGGGAATCGTGCGCGAGCTCTTTGCCACCATTTCCAAGTTTCGGATCGGTGTTCGCATTGTCGAGCGCTCGGCTTTGGATATGCCGGTGATGCAGAGCTTCTGGTTCGGAGAAATCCGCAACAAGCTGATCGAGCGCCTCGCTGACTACCTTCGTAATCGTATTGAACGAGGCTGCCTACGTCCTGTCCCCGATCCCGATGCCAGCGCCCGGCTCATTTTGGAAACGATCGTGTTTTTCGCGCGCCACCGCCACCGCGATCCCTTTCCCACACCCATGGATGAGGAAACCGCGGTGGAAACGGTAATCGACAACGTTGTGCACGCCTACGTGCTCAGCCCGGCATAGCGTCGGCCGGCCTGAGAGGGCGTGGAAGGAGTTTTTCATCGAGCTGGCTGACCCGCTCGAATCGACAGACGCCGGCCAAACTCATAGGTCTGGGTCGATTGAGTGAGTGAGTTGCTCACACACCATCCGTCCCGAGGACGGAAAAGGAGAACAGCATGTTGAACATCATACTTCTCACGGGGGCGCTGGCCTTGGCCCCGGCGGGATTGCAGGGAGCCCCGGCAGAGGCCGCGGATCTCCTCGGCCTCTGGCTCAACGAGAATGGCGAAGTCGCCGTGGAGCTCGAAATGTGTGGAGATCAGCTTTGCGGCCGCGTGGCCTGGTTGAGCGAAGAGCTCGATGCCAGTGGCCAGGAGAGGGTCGACGCGAAGAACCGAGCCGCTGAGCTTCGCGATCGCGAGCTGAAAGGCCTCACCGTCCTTTCCGAGTTTGCACCAAGCGAGGGTGATGTCGGCGTCTGGAAGAAGGGCATGCTCTACGATCCGAGCATGGGTGCGACGTTCATTCATTGCACCCTGCGGGTCGAGGACGACGGCCGGCTAAGAATCCGCGGCTTCGAAGGGCACATGGGCTCTCGCGGCCTGGTCGCCTCGAGGTTCGGAAAGACGACGCACTGGACGCGGGCCACCCTGGCGCAGTTGACAGCTCAGTAGCGGGGCTTGCTGCAGTAGCCACCCGTTGAGAAATCCGGGCTAGACGACCGAGCGGACCGCCTCGTCGACTCCCGCTGCGAACTCGTTGACCAAGTCGGCCAGTGCGGCGCCATCGTCCGGGGGAGTCCAGGCGAGCCTGAGCCGATTGGGGTGCA
>SDBT01000395.1_pt1 | contig 68072 bp, 110 predicted proteins | sample 2277101 | NCBI WGS metagenome assembly SDBT01 (sample SAMN10404973, study PRJNA504765) | marine sediment metagenome | isolation source: marine sediment core GS10_PC15, 103 cmbsf | place: Arctic Ocean: Southern Knipovich Ridge | collected 2010
TATCAGTTTTGTTGACGAGAACTTAACAACATCAGGAACGGTTGTAGGAAGTAACATACCATCACCAACCGTTGACGACCAGGTCCTGATTTCTACGGCGTCGGGCGTAGCCTCTTGGTCAACTGCTGGTGCTGATCAATATCTAGCCAGTGACGGTTCAGGCGCAGTTGCATGGGCTGACAAAGTCTGGACTTCAACACTTTCAGCAAACGCCACACTATACGTTAGGACTACCGGTAATGATTCGACAGGTGATGGAAGCCCCGGTGATCCTTACTTAACTCTGGCGAAAGTTATTCAAGTGATCGGCAAGTTGTATATTGGTTCTTACACAGTTACAGTGGATATTGGTGAAGGTGTATTCACGGAAACCGGCACCTTAGCCTTTATCCACCCCTTTGGTCAACAGGTGACTTGGCAAGGTGTATCGGAAAGTATTGCTAGCCAAACGATAGCTTCAGTTGGTGCAGGTACGGATTATGGACACAGTGGTCTCTATTATCACGATTGTACTATAGTTCTTCCCGTTGGAAAATCTGTTTCTGTCGATGACTACATTGGAATCTCTTCTGCTTCAGGTGGAACAAATCCTGGTGCCATGTGTGGTGTCCACAGGGTAGTGACTTGGGTAGGTGGGTCACGGACGGCGACAATTCGTCAGGTTTACAATAATGGTTCAGAAACTCCAAGTGGAACCATCACTGTTGATATTGACCTCATCAAGTCAGTGATTGCCTTCTCTGATAAGAATGGAATCAAGGTTACAGGACCTTATTCTGCTGGAGTCTGGCGTGGTCTGGTTATTCAAGGGGACTACGATGGTGCTAACAATGCTAAGTATGGTGTGTGGTCCTTGAATGGTGCTGTAGTCTCGCTAGGTGGTTCTTCCGCCAGTGGTGCCGCCTGTGGTCTACATGGCTTCAAAACGAGTGTGTATGCCCAAAACAATGCACTGGTTTTCGCTGATTACGGATACATGTCAACTGGTGGACAGCATCAATGTAGCGCTCAGAATGGTGGCATCCTTGGTCTCCGACTCACGAAGATTAGCGGATGTGGTAATTCTGGAATCTTCGCTTTCAACGGCTCCACTGTGGCGGCAAATGGTTGCACCATAGTCGGAACTGGTAATAATTCTGTGCTTTCGTATCAAGGCTCTTTCATTGATATCTCTGACGCTTTCGTGGGGGAGAGTGATTCGACAACATCTATTCTTGCGGATCGTTGGTCTGGTGTTGATGCTACAGGTGCAACTGTGGATAACAACCTTAGCCCTGCGTCTAACCCTGGAAATGATGGTAGCTATATCATCGTATAGGAGGTGGAATTGTGTTCTTAGCAATACTGGATGGAAAAGTGTTGGAGCGGAATGACGAGTCAGCATTATTACGGAGCTACCAACACCCTGTCGAGATCATCGAGTGGAATAACCCTTTACCACCTATTGATAGGAGTATTGGCGAGGACCATGTTGACCCGCGTACCAGTGAACAGAAGACTTCTGACAACGATAAGCGGTATCGATTACGTCGGCTACGTGCCTACCCATCACTTCGCAAGCAACTGGACATGATGTACTGGGACGAGATGGACGGAACTACCTTATGGGTGGACGATATCACGAGGATTAAAGAACTGTATCCCAAGCCAGAGGAGTGAGTCATGTTCTATTTGCAAGCTCCATACCCGAAGATTCAAACAAGCTCCCTTTTGCCTCACCCTGTGTTCGGAGACAGCGAGTCTTTGAGGGTAGCCCTGGCTACCAAGAGAGCCATGGATGGCACGTTGTATACGTATGTGAAACGCAAGGGCGGTCGCAAGCTTCAATGGACCTTTAACCTTACCAGGAACAAAAGTCTTGAAGTCAGGGCATTCATCCAGGCGTATTTCGCTTCTGTCATCAAGGTGACGGATCACACTGGTCGCATGTGGGTGGGCTCGTTTGTGAATAACCCATTTGAGCTGAGTACTGACAAGAGAGCGGCACCTGCTATCTCCCCAATGCCCCGTGGAGAAAGTGTTAGCATAACCTTGGAATTCGAGGGGAGCGAGCAGCTATGAGTTTCTATGTCTATCACTACTGTGACTGCCTTTCTGGACACCAGAAGACCTACAAAGGTCTCTATTGGAGATATAGCCATGCGTAACCTTTCAGCTAATGCACTTGCGAAGATTGCTGTGAAGCTAGGTAATGAGCCAGTAACCATAGTTGAGGTTGACTGGATGCAGGATACCCCTGGGTCTTCCTACGCCGACAGGGATATCGGGAACATACCCGGAAGGATTCTTGAAGTTGGCGAACTGGACAATGTCATCAATGTCAGCGGCAATGATTCCTCGCAAGAGATATCTCTCACGCTGGATGACACTGATGCCAGTATCAAAGCCATCATCGACGCGAATGATATCCATAAAAGGAGCACCCGTGTATACCAATGGTTTGAAGGCATGAATATTGGTGACAAGTTCCTTGTCTTCTCAGGGAAAGTCAGTTCACCTATCACCTGGAGTGAGAGAGACCGAAGTGTCTCGTTTACAGTCATCTCGCAGCTTGAAGATAAGGAGATAGGGTTCTCCACAGAGGAAGGTGACTTCGACTGGATTCCAGAGGGTTTGATTGGCAAGACTTGGCCAATGATATTTGGAACGGTACAGGATTCACCTTGCCTACAGTTCAATCGAGCGATAGCGGGTACCACTCAGTGTGGTGTCGGTATTGTTAGTGGTGAGGAAGCACACTTGAGAGCCCCTCTTGGGGGTAATGGTACGGAAGTTGATATCAACGCAGCGAAGCAGGTTTTTCAAATAAATCACTTGCGAGCTGTTGCAAGTGGTATGCGATATTGTGATGAGGAGGAACAGGGGGATGACATTGACGAGCAAGCCGATGACCTCTGGACGCAGATGCAAAATGCGTATTACCGAAAGAGACTTGCCGAGGAATGTAAGCTGTTGCAACGTGAGTTGACTGTGCAACAAGCCATTGATGCCGCCGGTGGGAATGCTCTGGGCTGTAATCCTGTTCGTATTCTTGGTGGTGAGGATTTCCCACAAGGTGTCGGAATAACCTTACGTATAGGCTCAGGGATTTTTTCAGGTAGTTTCACGGGAGTGGACTTTCATATCACTGACCGCTTACATGAGGAGGATGAGGAGAAAGCTCTTGTAGTCAGTCGGGAGTACGAACGTTTAGAGTCGTCATACCATGCAAAATGTACTCCGAAGACAAGGTTGGAGGATCTCTCGCTTGAGACTGAGTTACCCTGTGACAGTCTGATATATGGTGAGTCGGTACAAAGTCATATGACCATTTTCCCCCAGAACGAACCTGAGAAGAAAACTACAGAGGCTGAGCATATACTCCAACACCATTGGGAAGAGGCAGGCACTCAGGTAGGGCTGTATGATGATGAGGAGTTCACATACGTTGCCAGTACAATTCCGGGGACGGTCTTGTCTGTCAAAGCTTATAAGAAGTTCAAGAGTGATAGAAAGCTCGTGAACTTGCCATCTGAACTTTATAGGGTTGAGACAGTGAACTATGGGCCCATCACGGCTGTTCAAATTGTTGTTATGAACCTCTTGAGCAGTATATCTGACCAGGGTTGGGAGGACGATTTGTATGTGACATTCCAATCTGATGTTGGTCCGCATACCATCGACATCCTCGAATACATTATCACCAATTTCACTGACTTGGATTTTGACTTGACAAGTTTCACGGCGATACGGACTCAACTCGATCCCTTCCCGATGAACTTTCCTATCCTCGATAGGAAGAATACGATAGATGTTCTCCAAGACATCGCCTTCCAAGCAAGGTGCGCACTCTGGCTGTCGAATGGGACGTTCTATATCAAATACCTCCCGGCAGAGCCCTCCAGTGATGACACCTTCACTGACGCCGATGTAGATGCCGACAATGGTATGGAGATAGAGTTGACATCCACTGAAAACCTTGTGACTAAGATGGTTATCAACTGGAGGGTGAGTTGGGCTGAAGACAGAGAACAGAAAATCATACTTCGACACAATGTGAAGAAGTATGGGACTCAAACAGAGGACTTCGATTTCTTCTGTTTCAGCCAACCAGACATTATTCTCAAGGCGGCGACTTTCTGGTTAATCAGGAAATCGAATACCTGGAAGAAGGTGAGTTTCAAGACTTATCTCAACAAACTTCATCTGGAGACATTTGATACCGTAACGTTGGATTTCAGTGGAGACCATGTCTCAACAGGTAGTGTGAAAGCTATCGTCGAGAAAGCCAGTTACAATTCGGCTGACAATACCATTGACTTCACCTGTCTAACCCCTGTTAAATCCGGGACGATGGTGAAGTACATCCACTTTTGGCCAGCGGCTTTGGCGACGACGGAGAAGTTCCCAACAGACTGGGAGAGGATACAGGGGTATGCCGGTGGCGATGGTACCGGCGCGGATGCTACTGGTGCCCTTCCGGTAGGGTTCCTAGACCCTGATGACTGGGGAGATGGTGTAGTCTGGGTTGGAGGTCCAAATGTTGTTTTCAATGGACACGCCGACTGGGGAGACCGGACCCCAACGGACGTTGACTTCGTAGCCCAACCTGTGGTTCTCTTGGATACCTACGCTGAGTTGGATACCACCGCAGACCCTAATCCAGATATGAGGACTGGGTATCTGACTGACCAAGCTTTAGATGCACTGCCTGACATAGAAGTGTTGGAAGCTCTTGACCTCCACAAAACGAGAGTCCGAGACAATGGTGCCAATGATGAGTTCTCCACATCAAGGGTTACTACATTGAGTACTTTCTTCAAAGCGATATCTGCCGGTGATTCCGGTAAACTCGTTGTGGATTGCGACGAGTCAATGTGGACGACCGAAGACATTGAAGAGGAGCCCGATGCCATCGAAGGTAAGCCGTTCCCCTTTAAGTACCATGAAGATAGTGAGAAGGTTGGTGCAGGTCTTGCTTTCCTTTATGAGGGGTCGGAAGAGGAGTCAGAAGAGGAGTCAGAAGAGTAGTCAGAAGAGTAGTAATCCGCCCCTTAATTGAAAACACCCACCCTGGCATGGGCCGGGGTGGGTGAGGTGAGGTGAGGAGGGAATTATGCTAACGAAAAAAACCAAGTGGAGGAAGGTCCTCAGTTGGTTGCGTCGTGAGTTTTCACCTGGTAAAGTCAGGGTTCGACAACTTGATATGAAACACCAAGGCGAGTGTGAGTTTCTCTCCTATCGCTTTGAAATCAGCATCCAGAAGAAACAGTGTTTCAACCTTCGTCTTGATGCACTTCTCCATGAGTGGGCTCACGCCCTAACCTGGCATGGGAATGATATTGATGACCATGGTTCCGAGTGGGGTTTGGCTTACGCCAGGTTGTATCGCACGTTTCTCACGTGGAACTATGGTGAAGATTTGGAACCCGAAGATCATTGATAGTCTTTTTCCGTGGCAGTGGGTTTCGGTAAGATCGGAGGTAAGTACATTTTTCGCAGTCTTCGTACTTGACGTACTGAGGTCCATCCTCGCCGGGTTTATTGTGGATGCATTGGACGAGTACGTCGATACACTGGCAACCATCTTTAACGATGATGCTGTACATCCGTGATCTGCATGGGACCCATAATGGTCTGAAGACATTGGGGTTCTTAGGGTCACGTTCAAAACCATCAATGGACCTTGGCGACTCCCAGTCGTCAAGGTCTTTTTTGTATTCCACCTGCCCCCTGGGGTCTATCTCTATCCGTTCATACCCCCGTGGTATTGAGAAACTCAACTCACCAAAGGATGGCGACCCGAGTTCATCACGGCAGAATATCCAAAAGAGTGGATGGGTTGTTTTAACAGTCCGATTCTTCCCGAAGACAATCTGTGTGTCGGGACAGTCTTTGCAATCACTCATGGGCAAATTCTCCTACTAATTCTTGTCTCTTTGTCTGGACAACGGCAGCGGCTTCTGGGATTGTGTTGAAGTAACCGAGAAAGTGTCGCTTACCACACACCGTGATTACCGCCTGGTACTTACCAGTTGCCTTATCAAAGGATACACCCTTGATACCAGTCTTACTATTTGAGTTCGCGCCACGGTTGTGTAGGTTTTGACTATAGGTTGCCGAGCGAAGATTTGACCGTTGATTGTTCAATGGGTTTTGGTCTTTATGGTCGACCAGTTTTACGTCAATACCCATCTGTTCAGCAATTGCAGTGTACATATAAAATGTCTTATGCTCACCATTCTTCCTTGGTAATTTCCGTGTTGGGCGGCAACCGTTACGAGACCTCATGGCATACCACTTCCATTGCATCAGATATTCGTAGTCGACATCATCAACGAGGGCGACCTGACCTCGGGTAAGTTCAATCTCCTTCATGACACCTCCAACATTTTGTTAGGTCACGGACACGTTGCCCGTCACAATAATAGGTGATTTTGGTGGCACCACAGGAACCCTTCTCTTCCGTGAAGGTCCGGGTTCTACAAAGTGGGAGCACTGGTATCATCACCCAGGCATCTGGGCTCTTGAAGTCATTCGACTTCCGCTTGTATCCATCTGGTACTGCTGGGGGCTCCCAGCCACGTTTGATGTACACCAAGGCCCCGTCAGACATCCTATGAGGTCTCGCCATACCCTGTCTCCCTATCTGAACATTTGAGACATGCTCGGAAGCATATTCTCGTTGGTTCCTCGTGGTAGCCACACATAGGTGTGACGCGGCGGCAGCCACATGAGCCACTTTCCCCTATGACTATTTTGATGTATCTACACAGAGGTTCCTCCGGCTCCAAAACCCAGGCATCGGGGCTCTCCATGTCGTTTGACCTCCTTCGATACCCTGGTGGGCATAGAGGGGGTTCCCAGCCTTCCTTGACGTAGATAAGAGTTCCGTCAGGGGTAATCGTGGGAGGCTCTCCTGACCCCTTCCTGGACCTCTCAGAGGGTATACGTGAGCTTTCAGATTTCAGACCAATACCACCTACCCGCCTCGACTTCAACCTATCATGTTCGGTGCATTTGGAGCAGGTTCTTTGGTCTATCTGCCGCTTGTACTTGAGGTGGTCTGGGTTTAGGCAGACGCCGTGTCCTGTGTTGACTTTTTCGGAGTTGCGGATTACAATACGTTCCACCCTATCTAAACACTGATGTTTGAAATCCATCACTCACCTCCCTCTTCTTCACACCCTTCGGTAGATTGATTTGCTCGGACCCATACATATATCGTCGTCTCGCGACTGTTGATAGCGTCAACTGTTAACTGTGCCACCCTTTGCCTTTCGGCGTTACGTTCCTCGACACCTGCAACACATATATCGTACTGCTCTTGGTTGTATTCCTCCCAACCAGGTCCAAACCACCAGATAGGTGGCGTGGTGCGGAGTACGCAGTTGTCATCCTCACAGAACCAATTGATAATACCAGAATTTGTTGTGTCCATATCATCGTTATCACCATACTCTATCAATCCTCTACAATTGACAAGACCACTGAGGCCCCCGGTTTCGTGACCGACCCCCCACCTACCTGTGAACCCAATTGAGCCGACTTGCATCCCATCTATCTCGTCTTTTAGAGAACCTGGGATTCCCCATACCTGTGACTCACCTCCGAAGGTGTAACACTCTCCCAGTCCGGCAGTCCGTGTTGCGTCAATAGGATAGATATCCTCCTCGTTACAGCCACACCACCAAAACTGGTCAAAAAGTTCAAATATCAACTCCTTACTGATTGGTTGTATCAGAAGGTTCTTTTCATCGTCAGTACCTTCCCAGTTAGGTAGGTACCAGCCCCAGTCAAAGCTTGAATCTGCACACATTCCCACTATCTTTTCACGGACTTCTTTGATCTTCGCCTTAGTCAGAGCGAAGCCGGTAGTTGGGACATCTATCGGATTTATAGGGGAACAACCACTCGTGGGGTTTTCAAGATAACCATTCAAATCCTCAATGAGTTTCTTCCAGTGGTCGAGGGTGTAAGGCTCGTCTATCTCGTAGTATCCCTCTCCATCTCGAATTCTTTCAACAGTGGATTCTCGAAGCTCTTCTTCGAGCCAGGCTTCTCTTTCTGCTCTTGTCACCAAGAGTCCCGATTCTTGTTCAGGCATTATATCACCTCATAGTGTAAGAGGGACCGGTAGACTTCAGCTTCTGCCCGTGCATCACTGAGGGCGTCGTGTGCCTTTTCATTGACGATACCAAACTGATCACAAAGTGCGTTCAATCCGACGTAAGGAAATGGAACTGGCAGACCAAGGAAAGCCGCCCTGTCATTCATTGACACGGCGAGTAGCATCCCATCACGAGCGTGCGAATGGAACAGGTGGCTGAACAGTTCGTCGCCTAACCACGCCTTACCATGTGCCGACTCGAATGCCCAGTTGTGGGCGAGTGGTATTATGGAACGGTTGACAGGTAGGTCAAGATTTTCGTTCCAGTCTACCAACAGGTCAGCCACCCTATCCTTGGATGGTGCGTTCGCCATCATCCAGTCCAGATCGAGTCCGTGGACTTTCCCTGAACGGGCGTCGGCACGCTCAGGAAACTCCGGAGCGATGTTGTGGTAGAAGGGTCGCAGGTCTGGGGAAGGTCGCAGGTCTGCATTGAGAGGGACGATGGCGATCTGGATGATCTCGTGGTAACCCGCTCGTAGACCAGTGGTCTCGAAGTCAATGGACGCCAACAGGGCTCCATTGATGTGGACAAGTCCGTTATGGATTTGTGGCATTATTTGTCACCTCTTATAGTTGAAGGTTTGAATCCTGGGACTTTTATGTGCTTCCATTGCCTACCACCTTTGATATTACAGACAGTTTCAGGGGATACATCGAATCGTTTGGCGATATCATAATTCCTTTCACCTTTCATCAGAGCAATCTTAATTGCTTTTACATTTTTCTCAGAGAGCAATTTTCTTTGGCATGGAACAAACCCTAAAACTTCGAGTTGCCTCCAAGCTTTGCCCCGTCGAATCTTATATATCATTGCCGGGCAGACTTTGAAAATTTCTGCTAAGTCTTCCACCGATATATCATTCATCAAGGCAGCTTTGATTTCTCTGACATTTGCTTCTGTGAGTATTGCAAAATGAGAATCTTCCCACAAACTTTTGTCCCAGCCTCATCACTGTCGACACTATTGTCCTTAGCGTCCCCTAGATATAGGTGATGTGGATTGACACAATTTGCATTATTGCAATTGTGTAGAACTTGTTGTGGGAAAGGGTCTACACCAAAATGAAGTGCGTACACAATTCTAGGAGCCTTCAACGTGCGTTTGAAACCTTTACGAAATGAGAAATTACCTCGATTATCCGTCAGAGCGACAGTTCCTAACCAAGGCCAACACTCATTAACACCTTTTTGGTCCACCTTGGACCAGAAACGAGCAAGGTCTTTCCCACTAAGTTCAGGAAGTCTTTTTGGCTTCACCGGCTTCCCCCTTTGCTATGATGTCTGCAACTTCGGGGTTGCGTTCCCAATACGCATCTTCGTCAAATGGCAGATTGAAATCGTCAAGCCACATATCAAACATGGCAGACTTCGGCGGGCGGTTGTCTCCCTCTGGGTATGCCTTTGTATAGTGCAAAATCATCAGCACGTTTGCAAGGACATGATCCAAGTGATGACAATTTGATTCTTTGTCTATATTCTCACCCATGAACCAAAATTTGAACAAGTGTCGAAGTACACAATCCATGCAGATACTCCAGCGCATCCCTTTTGCCCAATTATGCTCCGCATACTTCAATTTACCTCCCATGAACACCCTGGCTAATCCTCCGAGGAGGTGGAGGGGGATCGAGGACAGAGATATCTTACCCTTGTTGGCGCGGGCACCGGAACCCTTTGCATCGCTGTTGATGTCGCCTTCTGCATAGTTCATATTCAATTCTCCTTCAATTTCAGTCTACCATTAACACAAACGAGAGGTGTAGCTTGGGGGTCCTTCGGTGGTTTCCATGAGATGTTTGAGACGTGTCTTTGGTTGTTACCTCCGGAAGCACCACTCTGGTGATCCGAGGGCAGTCCACGTGTAACCTTGGTCTTGCTCCAGTCGAAGCGCTCCTCGTTCTCCAATGAACGGATGAATTTCTCGTGGAACTCACTGAAGAGAATCTTTTCCCCTGGTGCATAGTGACAACTGTCACTGATGAATGTCTCCAAGAGGGATCGACTCATATCCTGGGATTGCTGACGCTTATAGGTATCAACGACGGGCAAGCGAAGTCGACCATGTACCTGAGGAAGTTCGACGTTCATCAGGGTGTGCATGAATTGAGGGGCCTCGGCTCTCAACAGTTTGAGGAGTTCGATCTTTGGTATCTCTTGGTCGTCGAGAAGGTCCGGTACTTCGATGACCATGATTCTCGTGTCGCCTTGGATGACCGGGCAAGCCTCCTGATCGTTTGCCATCATCATGAAGTGTAATGTGTTCGGTTGCGGGTAGGCGTCCATTCGCATTTTGCGAATCCACAACGTCTTGCTTGTCACCCACTCCTTGATGCGGTTGTAAGCTGTTGAGCTTCCGGCGATGTTCTTCTCTTCAACAATCGCCAATACACCATTTGCCAACTCACCATTGAACTGGTTGTTGTTGGTGAGAGCACGGTCAGCACTGACGACACCGCCGGTCACCAACGCTGAGAGAGCCTCATGCAGTATCGACTTACCACTGTTTTGATTCCCGAAGAAGAATAGGAACGGTAGTGGTTCAAACGGGTCACGGAAGCAGCAAGCAATCCAGGCGAGCCCGAACTGGTATCCGTTTCTGATGTTCGCTTCTTGCGCCCACTTCAACTCTTTAAGTTCGGCATCGAGGTCACAGAAGCAGTGTTGGAGGACCTTGTCCCAATGTGGATGAATTGGAGCTTCGTTGTCCGTGGGTTTGACAGGGTCGTAGACAAATTGGGGCGTGTTGAAGTTCCACCGACGGTCACCTGGGTATTCGTCTTTGAAAGGCATACTCACCAATTCCCATGGTCTGTCGACACAGTTACCGAGAACAATGTCAGCGTCGGGCTTGGAGACACCTTTACTCTGCAACCAGTTCTTACACTCACTTTGTGGGCGACGTTGCCAGGCTCCGTTATTCGCCTGTACATACCATCCAGCAGACTCACACTGAGGGGTCACTAATGTTCGCAGCCGGTCGTCAAACTCGGCACTACCTGTGGTGTCAACGTTGGGTTCGGTTTTGATACCAAATACCTTTTCCCACCAACCGCCTTTACCGGCGACCCAGCTTGAGTCCGGCTTTGACTCAGCGTTGTCAGCTTTGACACGGGCAACAAGGCGACCGTCCTTATTAGGACGCAGAACCGTTTCGCGGAAGAGAAACTTCTCGTCGAGTACAACCTCCTGACCGAGGGACATGGCAACCTTGATGGCATCCTGGGCATACTCAAACTGAAAGCCCTTGTTGTCCGGAAGCTCAGCCCCACCAAGGGCACGGCTAGCCGTCTTCAAGTCGGGGTCATGGTTATAGAAGCATGTGGTCCAACCCTCACCATCCTGCTGCCAGGTCGGGGACTCAGACACCCCAGGGGAGAACCGGTAGACTTTGAACGCTCCATCGGGGAGCGGGAACATGAAGCAGTTCGGACTGGCTTTGTCACTTCCCTCAGAGGTCGTGTCATAATAGCCACGGATTTTGAACTCTTCCTTCTTACTAGCGTCTTGCATCAAATCCTTGAGAGCACATGTGTGCGTTTGCAACAGATGATGGTCGGGTACCCAGACTGTTGAATAACCTGAGCGTGCAAGCTCGTCGATGATTTCTTTGTGGGTGTCATCCAGGGGAGTCATTCTCCGGGCTGACGCTAAGAGATCAAACGGGTCGATGTCCTCATCCTTGATACCACCCACTCTGACCTTTGTTCTCTTACCACGCACCACTTCGATGTGGTCCTTCCAATTGCTCGGGAGGTCCTCAAGGGTCAATGTCTTCTCCGCTGACTTGAGCAACGAGAGACCTTGATTCTCTAAGGTCAGCTTCTTGTGCCAAATCCACATCACGCCACCACAGCAATCTATCTGCGAGGCGAAGTCGAAGCCAGTCTCACCTGACATCATACCAAGGATGCAACGAGCGAGTGCGGCGTGTTCGGTATGATTCGTGGTTGGTATAGCATCCATGTAGACGTATAAATGGATTCCTTTACCGCCCGTCGATTTACGGACCTCAACGAAGGGGAGGCTTTCAGCAGCTTTCTGGACCTCTGTGAGGGCATCCCCGTCGATACCCACGCCAGCAGCGTGCCCAGTGAGGGCGTCGAAATCGAAGCCAAGCCAACGGCTACAGCGTTCCTTCCAATCCCAACCGGTTGTCCCGATACCCTCGGCGTGTTCCTCCAGTGGCCAGGACAGCTTGTAATCCTTGAACTTCGGGTTATCATAGGCATTCTTGGGTATCCGTATGTTCCACCACTCATTGATTCCATCTGTCCAGGTGGCACGTTTGCCGTCGACTGGCTCGCCCTGTGGACCGGCGGCGACATTAACCTGTGTCTCAAGGTTTGTCCCGTACTTCAGGTAGAGGTCGAGCAAGTCTTGTCCCGGGTGCTCGGGACGCTTCCCCTTGAGGAAGTCTACAATAGCCTGTGTGATGTGTTTGGTCGACATGTGTACTCCACGTTCGAGAAATAAATGTAGGTGGGACTGTTCTCCTATGTACAGAGATAGTAATGACACGAGAACGCTCCCAGATTCATCAAAGTTGGCATTTGGACGGAAAAAGTACTCTGATAGGGAAGTGGTTACTTAAGATTATTTACTCAAGTTGTATGATGGTAATGTTTTATGATAAAAAAGGGACGTTTGGCTCTCCGTAAATTTTAAGTCCATATCAAATGTTATGGGAAGCAACCCTTATACCTGCCGCCCATCAGTGTCCGATTTTGACGTTTCTGACTTTTTTAGGGAAAACTCCCATTTTCTTGAATCCGGAGGCGTTCCCTTGTTCTTACTATTTTCTTTACATAGGGGAACAACCTTAGATAAACATGCAAAATGAATGACCAGTTTCAAGAGATACCCATCGAACAGCTTGTGGACCCATGGGTCTTGCTCAGACCGGTCGTCACCAATTCAGTGGAGTATATCGAGTTGTTTGAATCCCTCAAGGAAATAGGGTTTCTCAACTCGATATCGGTGAGACCGAGTACTCGCAAGCCAGAATGTTATGAGGTGATTGATGGACTGTGGCGGACCACGTGTGCCAGGGAGATAGGGTTGGCGACCGTCCCATGTATCATTAAGTATGAGGTGTCAGATGACGATGTGCTTGCGTTCCAGATTCAAGCAAATGCCATTCGACCCAAAACTAAACCGGTAGCATTCGCACAGCAGATACGGCGGATACAGAAAATCCGACCCGACATTACTCTTGCAGACTTGGCAAGCCTGGTCAACAAGAAACCAGGGTGGGTGCGTAGCCAACTCGGCTTACTCACACTGGAAGCACCAATACAGAGGGCTGTCAACCGAGGTGAGATCAATCTTAGCAATGCCTACATGATTGCGAAGATACCTCCTAAGCTGAGGGCGGACTTCATCGAGACAGCAAAGATTATGGGTCAGAAAGAGTTCCAAGTCCTGGCGGCAGGCGTTATCAAACAGTTCAAAGAGGCGGTGAAGCAGGGTAAACTTGAGGCTTTCTTCGTGGAGGCTTTCAAGGTTCAACCCTACCTGAGGTCAATGAAGGACATCAAGGGAGAGCTTGAAGAATGTCTGGAAGGACCCTTGCTGATGGCAGGGGGCGAGTATAGGAATGCTCTGGAGGGTTGGAAAGCCGCACTGGAGTGGGCTCTACACCTCGACCCTGAGAGTAAGGACAAACAGGAAAGAGAAGCACGTTCAAAAGCTCAAAAGAAGTGGGCGAAAGGGGTTTGACAGACATAGAATCAGCGTTAGGAACAATTACCATTTTTTCAACACAAGGAATTTACTAATGAGTAATGAGACTGCTTTGGTCCCCGCTTTTGAGAATTTGCCCTCTACGCAGCTTGGTTCGGATGAGGGTTTCGACGGTTTGGCAAAGGGTGGCGACTTTCTTGGTCGGCTTCAACTCTACTCGAAGGGTTCGGCGATCAACAAGGAACTCATCGCGCCCGGTCACTGGGGTATCCCCGAAGGTGATGACCAAATCACCGATCTCGGGAAGACTGTTGACCTGATTCCGCTCGCACGCCGACCGAAGGCTATTGACTTGAGCGATACTGACGCCATCATCACCAACTACGACATGGAGTCGAGTGAGTTTGAACGGATTGCCGCCTCCAGCATGGAGCAGAACAGCGGCTGCATGTACGGCACCAGTTTCCTCGTCTTCGAGCGAACCACCTGCCGATTCCTGGAGTACTTCTGTGGTACGAAGTCAACTCGGTCTGAGTCGAAGAAAATCTTCCCGTACCTGACCATGACCACCGAAGACCTCAAGAAGCGTGGTCTCAATGGCGAACCCCATGGTCCACTACCTTTCCGGATGAATGTCAAGTTGGTCGAGAAGAAGAAGTGGTCGTGGCACGCACCCGTCGTGGTGAAGTGCAGTACACCCTTCAACAGCCTGCCTACCCGGGAAATGGTACTCCGTGAGATGGAGAGGTTCTTGAGCCCCTCCGATAGTGGTACGGAGAAGGTCCAAGAGCCCGAAGGCGGGGGTCGCGCACGATAACCCCAGAGTTTCTTTGGGACAACCCCCTCTTGATGTTGTATATTAAATAGAGGGACAATGTCTTTACCACCTAGGTGTGCATGGCAAATCCCATGGATACTCTGACCCCGGGAACCGACAGCAGGTTTGCTTGGGTCTCAACTCGGAGATGTTTCTTGCCGAGTGAAGGGGACTGTCGGGGGTGGTTTCTTACTACGAAAGGGTCCGTTATGGATCAAGTCAAGAAATTGGCAAAGAACAAGTGGGTGTGGATTATCGCACTCGCTGCCGCCGCACTAGCTGGTGGCGGAACCTACGGTGACAAGATTGCGGAAGCGATTCTGGCTATCTTGGGTTCGTAGCGTTTACATGGATCACTCAATGGCTGTAGGGTGCAACCGAACAGTCGAGTGATCCGCTATCGCGGGTTGAGAAGTGGTATCTCATGTGTCTCATACGCACATAGTTGGTGGTTCGATTCCACCCTCCGCGACTTCTGTGGTGTCTGGGCACCATAATAGTGTGGTTCAATTCCACACACGTCAATCAGACGACTGGGGAATGAGAGGGTTCAATTCCCTCTACCACAGGTAACATAGGTAAACATGGGTAAACATGGGTAAACATGGGAGGGGTGAGGTATGACGTCACATGCAGTTTTGGTTCAACAACCCTCGATCGACTTCACCCAGTTTCTGGGTAATTCCCATGAGATGTTCAACACGTCTCTTAGTGCTAAGGCAGACGCCTCCCACAAACAGTTGACAGACACTGAGAGATTCCTTAGCTGCTTGGCGGCGATGCAGGACGGAGAAGCACCTGTTAGTCTCCCTCCCAACCTCTTAACACATGTGTCTTTCTCGGTCCTGATAGCAATTGACGACAGAGAGATGCTCGATGTGTTGACGTGTTGTTCCAAGATGCCATTTGTCGTTGCTGACACAGTAGCACGGGGCATCCAGGCGGCAGTCATCACTGGGTCCCTCTCACAGTGGCGTCGCGCAGTATTGTCCGGCTGTCGGATGGACGCTCAACAACCGGTTCGCGAACTGTTCAACAGGATTCTGACATTGTTCGAGGCAGCCTGCCTTGATGTATGGGCAGACTGTCGGAGGAGGGAAGGTCCTGGGAACACCCTCCTACTGGAGGATCAACGGTGAAAGATAAACATCAAATTAGTCAGGGAAAGAAAATGTCAGAAGAGAGCAAGATAGTACAGTGCAAGCTTGAGTATACAACTGAGAAGGGTACCCGGCTCCGCAGTCCAGTCACTTTGGAGTTCAAGGACGGTCGCATCCTTTTCTTGAAGTCGTCGTTCGCATTCAAGGATGAGATCAAGGCTTTCGGTGGTGCCAAATGGCATGGCTTTGATCCAAAGCCCAGGAAGATTTGGTCTATCGATGACAGCTTCCGGAATCAGTTCAACCTCCATTACCTGATGGGTGAGAACGTCTTCGAGTGGTTTGACAGACCACTTGAACACTACTCGTACGAGCGACCACTGATGGAACATCAGAAGGATATGACGGACCACGGTTTGACTTATCACTTCCAGATTTGGGGTGCAGAAATGGGGGTTGGCAAAGGTGGTACTCCCACCACAAAGATAGCGACACCAACCGGATGGACTACATTCGGCAGGGTCGAAGGTGGTGATGAAGTTATCAATCCTGATGGTGGGGTAACAACAGTTAGGGGTGTTTACCCTCGTGGCAAAATGGAGATGTTCCGTGTGACCTTCACTGATAACTCCTCAGTGGTTTGCAGCGGTGACCATCTCTGGAACGTTCGGACAACCAGCCGCAAGTTCCGTGGACTGCCTTATGAAACTCTTGAGTTGAATGAGATTATCAAACGTGGTCTTGGATATGGGAATGGAAACCTAAAGCATTACATCCCAATGGTATCACCAGTTTCATACCAAGAGCAACCTCTCAAAGTTTCACCTTACTTGGTTGGATACCTCTTAGGGAATGGTGGTCTAACCGGTTGGACCAATGTGCTTTCCATCCCGGATGGGGAGACTGTTGACCGATTGAATCTTCTGATGGAAATTCCCTTACAGAGGAAAAAGAACAGCGAAATTGACTACCATATCAAGGATGATGTGGTCAACGCTTTCATCAAAGATACCAATTTGAAAGGTAAACTTTCACATGAGAAGCATCTTCCGGAAGGATACTTGTTCAACACCTTCGAGAATCGAATTGAACTCCTCCAAGGTCTCTGTGATTCTGATGGACATGCTAATGAGACGGCTGGTGTTGAATTTTCAACAACGTCACCACAACTTGCCGAAGTCTTTAAGACTCTGGTTCAATCTGTTGGGGGCACATGTTACACGGCGGAGAAACACCCAACTTACATCTATAAAGGCGAGAAGTTAGAAGGAAGGTTGGCATACATTATTTATGCCTCGTTCTCTTCCTGCATACTTCCATTCCGACTAAGTCGGAAGCTTAACGACTACACAGTCCCAACCAAATACGAACCCACCAGGGCAATCACAAAGGTTGAATCGATTGGCGAAGAAGAGTGCATTTGCATCTCCGTCGAAGCTGAGAATAATCTCTATGTCACCGACGAGTTCATCGTTACCCATAACACGCTTTCCGCCCAGGAAGTCATCGAACGTGCCAATGTACCATACTGGTATTGGGTAGGTCCGAAGACATCGCTCCCGAACATCAAACGTGAATTCAAGAAGTGGGGTTTCGATGAGACCTGCGCCACCATCGAATACATGACTTACGAGAGACTCGTGAGGATCATGGATGAGCGTAGTCCTGGTGACCCTATCCCGAACGGCGTCATCTTCGATGAGTCTTCGAGATGTAAGACACCATCCAGCCAGAGGTCGAAGGCGGCTTTGGCACTTGCCAATCTGATACGGACAGAGTATATGTGGGATGGCTACGTCATTCTCATGTCAGGGACTCCGTCCCCGAAACGCCCGACTGACTGGTGGAGCCAAGCTGAGATAGCCTGGCCAGGTTACTTGAAGGAGGGTAGTGTAAAAGCCCTGGAGAAGAGGCTTGCATTCCAAGTCCAAGAGACCTTCGACAGCGGTACCTTCTGGAAGACCAAAGGTTGGCGAGACAGTGAGGATAAGTGCAGAGAGTGTGGAGAACTTTATGAAGATGGTCCACATGATTCTGATCCGATGGCAGCCTTGGCAGACGACAACTATGAGTACCATAAGTTTGTGGCGGCGAAGAATGAGGTCGCCTTCATGTTTGAGAGACTCAAGGGTCTCGCGTTAATCAAGCACAAGAAGGACTGCCTCACCCTGCCGGATAAGCGTTACCGAAAGGTTATGTGCAAGCCCAAGGCTTCGCTGCTTCGGGTTGGGAAGACTATCGTCGAGTCCGCCCAGAACGCTATGATAGGCATGACCCTGCTGAGGGAGTTGTCTGACGGGTTTCAGTATCGAGACATTGAGGATGGTACCAAACCCTGCAACCACTGTGAGAATGCTTGTGGAGAGGTAGACGAGTGGTTCAATCCCGAGATTGAGCACAAGGTCTACCAAGACATCAGCCTCCTAACCGAAGACCTGGTGTCCAAATTGGAGAAGCGTCGGGTCAAGTGTCCGAAGTGCCATGGCACGGGGCAGATGAAGAAGACCAAGCGTATCACACGTGAGGTTGCTTGTCCGAAGGAACCTGCCCTACGAGAGCTTCTTGATGAGTGTGAAGAGACGGGTCGAATAGTAATCTTCGCAGGTTTCACAGGGAGTGTTGATCGTTGTGTACGAATCTGCCACAAGGAAGGTTGGTCGGTTGTCCGCTGTGACGGACGTGGCTTCCAGGTGACCCTCGACGGCGGGGATATCATTACCGACGTGGAAGCACTTGATTTCTGGGATGACTTGGAGAATAACCCGAGGGTCGCCTTTGTGGCCCACCCTGAGTCAGGCGGAATGTCACTGACTTTGACGGCATCACGGATGGTGGTCTATTGGTCGAATTCTTTCAAACCTGAATACCGTGTGCAGAGTGAAGATCGTGTTCACCGTAAGGGTATGGATGAGAATCTTGGGTGTGTCATTGTCGACTTGATTCACCTTCCGACAGACGAATGTGTGATAGACATTATCAGGGAAAATCGGAAACTGGAACTGATGACCATGGGTAGGATTACCGATGGCATCGAATGGGAAACGGAAGGGGTTGAATCATGATGTCAAGGATGCGGTTTTACATAATGTTTAATTCGGATTGGATTTCACTGCTCGATTCTCCTTCAGCCCAGCTACGGTTGGCACTTGACACGGGTTTTGAAAGATTTGGTGAATTCTGTGGGTCATACGATCAGTATGACGACATAGTTGTAGTCGAAGTCATTAGTGACAGAGATGTAGAAGTGATGGTCTACATCATAGCAGAAAGCTTCAGCGAGTACTTCCCATCATTCACTGACTCTGATATTGAGATTGAGATCGACCTCAACGTCCCTCTCGACACCATCGACTGGGACACCTATTGAACCTCCAATGGAGAACATGATGAAGTATCTGTATGTCTTGATTCTGTTGCTTCTGAGCACACCTTGCTTCGCACAACTGACACAACTGACACAACTGACACAACTGACACAACTGACACAACCCGAGCAACTACAAGAGAACACTGTCTTTCTCACCGATGGTCGTGGACACGGCTCCGGTGTACTCTTCACTCGAACGGACGGGGACCGGGTGACAACTTTCATCTGGACTGCGGCACACGTCGCCAATATCTTCATGGATGAGAACGGAACATTCAACGAGGTGGATGTGCTCCAAGGTGACAAGCGTGCCGTTGCCCGTGTGCTTCGGTCGAGCGACGAAGCTCTCGACGCTGACTGTGCTCTTCTTGAAGTGATTAGCGGCGACGACTTCAATGGGACTGCCAAGTTCTATAGGGGGTTCAACCAAATCAAAGTCGGGCAGAAAGTCGTACATTGCGGGACCCCTTATGATAGACTGAATGAACGTCTGGTGTCTTTTGGACAGGTCTCCTATGTCGACCGTCTCTTTGATGACCCTCGGATGGTTATCGAACCTCGCCGCCTAGATAATGTCGACATCACCGCTTACCCCGGCTGCTCCGGTGGACCCGTGGTGGACGGGGAGACTTACGACATCATCGGACTTCTCGTGATGGGGAGTGCCCCTCGACTGACAATTATTGAGACAACGCGAGCCATGTACGACTGGGCGAAGTTGCATGATTGTATGTGGGCTTTCGACCGTGGGGTGTCCCTACCTGATGAGATTGTACCTTGGAGAGCCGACATGTACAATCGCATTATCGAAGAGAGATACACGGGCGAACTGGATGGTCAATGGGGAGAGCTTCCGCCCGAACCGGAAGTAACCATCGAAGAATGCACGCTCGTTGAAGCCATCAGACGCATTGTCGAAGAGATTCTCGAAGAGATTGTCGAGGCGGATATCGTTATACCCTCCCCTGACACCCCTCCAGCCGATCCCCCGGAGTTTGAAAATGACGATGATATAATCATTATTGGGGGTGGCGAGAATATCACCATAGAAGATGATGGTACGGTGGTTATCAGAGACGCCGATGGGAACATCATCGAGATCATCGACCCTCCCAGTGACACAGTTGAGATTGAGATTCCCCTGCCGGAGGAACCTCTGGGAGCCCCTGTTGGGGGTGGTTATGATTATCTCTTGTCCATCTGACAGACGACATCTGACAGACGACATCTGACAAACGACACCGGCAGCCTGTGAGTGAACCCATGGGCTGTCTCAGCGGAGAAAGAAAATATGAGAAAATTGACGAACGATGTGGTAAAGAAACTCAAGTGTGACCTTGCTGCACGGGTGCCACAGCGAAGACTTGCTACCCAGTATGGAGTCAGCCGTTCCCTGGTGAGTGATATCTCGACCGAACGGCGTTACGCCGATATCGACTGGCCAAATGGCAGACCTATCCCGAGACCGGCGGTGCCAGAAGAAACCAACGAACCTGTCTTGGAGGGAGATTATGATCCAACCAACTGCCGTATCCAAGAGTTGGAGGGGCAGGTTATCCACTTAACTACTGAGCGGAACCGTGCGAGGCAGGTCGCCAAGTCCAACGCGAAGGTAGAAGGTCTTTTCACTTCGATGTCCGAAGTTTTGACGGACCGCATAGTTCCGATATCCCCGCTGCCGACCGTTCGCAAGGTCGGGAAGAGGGGTCTGATAGAGGAGCATGTTGTACTTCATCTCTCCGATGGTCATCATGACCAGGTTGTCTCCCCTGAAGAGTGTGGGGGTTTGGAGAGGTATGACTTCCCGATATCCTGTTGCCGTGCCGAACGTCTCGTTGACTCGACCCTCCAATGGACCCAGGAGACATTGTCAGGGTTTACTTTCCCTGTCTTGAATGTGTTGTCCTATGGTGATTTCACCGGCGGGGAGATTCATGGAGCCGCCGAGCGTTCCTATTACCGGAATCAGATGCAGAACTGCTTAGCGATTGGTAAACTCCATGCTCTGATGTACAGGGATTTGGCAGCGAACTTCCCGCTCGTCAATGTAGTCTATGTCCCTGGCAATCACGGTCGACGGTCACAGAAGAAGAACTACCATGGGGCACAGGACAATTGGGATTACCTGGTCGCAAAGATTGCCGCTCTCTACTGTGAAGATATCGAGAACATTACCTTTCTGATTCCTGATTGCTTTAGTGTGAATCTTGACATAAACGGTATTGGCTTTAATATCGCACACGGGGATGACATCCGATCCAATATGGGTATCCCATTCTATGGCTTACAACGTCGTCAACAACGGCTCCAATCTCTAGCACCTCTTCTGACAGACTGCCCAAGGATTAGATACTATTGTGTGGGTCATTTCCATAATAAGGCTATACTTGGTGCGCAAGACACTGAGACTATCATGAATGGTCCCTGGGTCGCGACTGATGCTTATGCCTACAATAGTCTGTCAGCATACACACAACCCAGCCAATGGCTCCATGGGGTCAGCAGTAAACATGGAATAACTTGGAGACTCGATGTCCATCTAAAGGACTCTGTACGTGAAGCCATTGGTCCAAAGCGATACATCATTGAGGTGTAGTGATGAAAAGGATACCTTTTACAAAGGCAAGGAAGCCTCCGGTGAATTTGCTTGGCTTAACCTTACCCCAGAGGAATAACCATGGCTGATGACAAGAAGCTCAATTTCGATGATATGTATGGAGGCTCTGCTGAGAATTACCGGAATACGCCTGAGAAGGTGTCTGGTACACCAGTGTGCAGAAGTGCTCACTCATACGCTGAAGAACTCCGTAACCAACCTCAAAGCGAACCTGTCGTTGTGGGAGAATAGATGTGATAACAACTATCGGATGGATAGGTTCTCTTTGCCTCGCCTTTAGTGGGGCTCCTCAAGCATTCCAATGCTATTGCCAAGGCCACGCGAGAGGTCTATCCATTTGGACGTTGTCACTCTGGTTCGTCGGTGAGATTTGTTACGTCATCGCCACCGTCGGAGAGTTCGGTGCAGTACCATGGTTGTTGACGAACTACATCCTCAATATCATTTGCATCTCCGTGATGCTCAGGTATTGGATATTTCCGAGGAGAGAACATGCCCAACACTGTGAAGATTAAAACCTGGTGTATTCAACATGATGTAGACGGGGTCGTGTTTATGTCGAAATTGAGGAAGCTATTCTAGCAGATGATTGAGGTTATTGTGGTGTAGCTCAGTTGGCAAGAGCAGAGGGCTGAAATTCCCATCGCAGGTTCAAGTCCTGTCACCACATCTTACAATAAAGTTACTTGGAGGTCATTATGATCAAGTTCAAACCCGGACAGCTACGTGACAATTGGTGGGATAAGGTTATGGATGTGTATCGTCTGATTCCGTATGACTACCGCCTCGGACCAATGTGGCAACGGGTGAAGGACCTTTGCTGGAACCGATACTCCACCGTCAAGCCACGGACACTCGACCATTCCTGGTGTGACCGTCGCGAACTCCTCCTTCACATGTCAATGGAGATTCTCGGACAGTTCATCGAGAAGGAGTGCTCCCCGGGGCACGTCATCTGGTATGGGGAGGGTGGATCCAAGATTGGCGACAAGTTCGCCATGGATGAGATGAAGGAAATCTGGGACTGGTGGAATATAGCCTATCAGAAACATTACCCGGAGAGCACTAACCAAATCTGGGAACTCATCACCCGGTGTGGGGCGGTCTGCGAAGACTGGAGAACTCCACTCGATAAACCACACCCCAATATGCGGACGATGGTTTTCCATTTCGAGACCGATGAGCAAGAGGCAAAGTATCGAGCGTTGACGGAGCAAGCTCGCGAGTTGGAGCAGACGATTGAGGACCAGTCTGATGAGATGCTCCAACGTCTAGCAGCCGTGAGACAGTATATGTGGACGTAAACATGAAGCGCCTTGAACAGTATGACGCCTTCGAGATTCCTTTGAAGGACATCATTTATGATGACAGCTTCAACTGTAGGGGAGCTTTCACGATACAGTCTATTATGGAACTAGCCGACTCTATCAAAGAGATAGGGTTGCAGTTTCCTATCGCCGTCCAACCTCGAAAAGGTCGATTCAGATTATTGGCAGGGCACCGGCGTTTTAAGGCTGTGTCCTCGTTGTTACAGTGGGAAGCTATTCCCGCGATTGTTTTCAAAGGTCTGAGTGAACATCAGGCAAGGCTTCTCAATCTTACAGAGAACTTGGAACGTAAAGACCTCAACATGCTTGAGGAAGCCAAGTCACTTGAGTCGCTCTACCCTGAAGGGATATCGTTACGCAAAGCCGCGAAAGAACTGAAGAGACCGACCAGATGGGTTCATACCCGACTCCGACTTTTGAAACTCCCTGAGGAGATTCAAAGCAAGGCAGCACTCGGTCTCCTCTCAGCGGTAAACATTGAAGCTATCTGTCAGCTATCTGGAGACGAGCAGATCGCAGCCGCGATTAAGATCGTCAAGTTCAAGGAGACGAAATCTTCTAAACGAGGACCCCCAGTGCGGAGGAGTTTTCGTTATAAGAAAACTAAGGCGCAGTTGAGTAAGATGACAGCGGTGTTGCTTAATGCCGGGGTCAGTGGGCTCCCACCTCGTTTAATGTCGTGGGCAGCAGGTTACTTGAGTGATGCCGAGATCAAGAAGGATATCAAGAGACATGACCCAGAATACGAGTTCGGAAACAGCAGCAAGAGTCCCTTTAGGTGGGAAGATACAGATATGCAAGTTGGAACCGTTCACGATCTTGATGGTTGAGAGCGAGAACTTCATGTATCAGTTCACCGTCCAGAGTCCTCTGATGTCGAGGGTTGAAATTGACACAGGTGATCCACTTATCGAGACAGGCAGCTTCGGGCGTATCGTGGAAGAGTTCGGACAGTATGACTCCCTCATGATACGTCTCGACAGTGGACGCTCGGTGATCACCAAACCGCTCCTGTCGGTGAATGTTGAAGCCAGCAATAAGAGTTGGTCGTACGACGTATTTTGAAATTGTGGGGGTCGAGCGGGTGTGCGTAGTACTGCGCTAAACCTGTAACCGCATGACTGGTGACCAGGGTAACCAAGAGGTAGAGCCTGTAGGTGGTGCTATTGGGCGAACTCATGCGATGTACCCCAGGGACCCTCACACATACAAATGACCGAGTGGGATTTGATTTACAGACATGGAATGTCTGTACGTCGGAAAATCCTGAAACGGGCGAGATGTGGAGTCGGGCTCGGTCATTTTGCCGGTGTAGCTCAGTTGATAGAGCAGGGCTTTTGTAAAGCTCATGTCGGGGGTTTGAGTCCCTCCACCGGCTCTTTACTATTTTCACTTTACTATTTCACTTCAAGGAGACACCTGATGGACGAAGTCACAATCACACGTGAGGAATACGATTCCCTCCGGCAAGCCTCGGAGACACTCCAAGCGTTGGAAGACGCCGGGGTTGACAACTGGGAGGGCTATGAGTTAGCAATGGAGGCGATAGGTTGAAGGTAATACCTGAGTTGACCAAGAAGGATCTTGCTCGCTTCTGGGAGAAGGTTGATGTGCGAGGTCCCGATTTTTGCTGGCACCCCTATCAGGACGGTCTTTAGCCCTGAAGTTTGATGTCGCAGAGTGTACAGTATCAGCAATAAGGTGTGGGAGACTTTGGAAGCATATCGACAGGTCAAAACACTACTGTAGGGCAAGATACCGGGTGAAACTTACTTTGGAGGATGTCCTAAACATTCGTGAAGAGCACACCAATGGGTCAACTTACAAAGAACTTTCTACCAAGTATCAGACACACCGTGTCAACATCACAAACATCATTACCAGGAGAACTTAGAAACATGTCTAAACTCTGTAAGCTTTATTTGGATTCTGAGACTTGCGGCCTCCACAGTATGCCAGTGTTACTCCAATTTGCATTGGACGAAGGACCAATCCATCTTTATGACATCTGGTCCGAACCAATTTGGAAGACTCTTGATCTGATTGAGAGTTGGCTCGAACATTGCATCGTCGGCTTTAATCTGACCTTCGATGTTATGCAATTGGCGAAACTGTATACGATCTTCAGGCTCTGCCCTGACCATTGGACGCCGAAGTACCACATCGAAGAGATTGCTGACCGCGAGATGGAAGCCAGAGATGGTCCCGCCATCAAATTCGCTAGTGCTCTTGATCTGATGTTGGTCTCTAGAAAGGGTGCCTACCAATCCCTAATGGCACGTAAGAATGTCAACATTCGGAAGGTTCCGACTGCGTTGGCGTATGCGCTCAGCGAAGAGCTTGAGAAGCGTGTCGAGTTGGATGGTATCTACTTCGCCAAGAAAGCCGACCCAGAAGCCCCCAGATGGTCCGTAGTGGACCGGGAGCACGAGGGCGTGTTTGATGACGAGTTCAAGGACGTTGTCCTCAGGTTCGCCCCAGCAGGCGGTCTGAAGTACCTCGCCGAGCACGCCATGGGTTTCATGCCGAAGTTCCATTATTCTGATGTGGAGCCGCCCAAAGATTGGTACCCGAAGGAGCTTGGATATGCGCCCTTCGCCCATGCCCTGTCAACTCCGGAGAAGAACTGGGAAGTGTGGGAGTGGGACCTTAAGAAGGAAGAGAAAAAACTGGTTGGACACGCCTGGCCAGCAAAGATCAGACTCTTCATCGATCACTGGGAAAACAACGCCGACGCCCGCGAGTACGCCAACGACGACATTGTGTACACCCGTGCGTTAGACAAGCACTTCAATTACCCACCCATAGGTGACGATGACTCCATCTTGGCGACTATGGTTCCTGTGGTAAGGTGGCATGGCTTCGAGATTGACAAGGAAGGTATGGTGGCTCTCCGCGAAACTGCTCAGGCTAAGGTTGACAACAGCCCCATCAATACAAACAAACCTGTCTCCGTCCGGATGTATATGGAGGAGGTGATGGACGAAATCGAAATTATGTCGATTGAGGACACCACTGGCTGGTCGACAAAGAAAGCCAACCTGATATCTATCCGTGAATGGCACATTAAGGAAAATGAGGTGTGTGAGAAGTGCGGAGGCAAGGGGTGCCTCCGCTGCAATGGCGTGGGAGAGATGTTGTCGAAGTGGGAACGTTGTGAGGCAGAGATGGGAAACCATCCGGCTGCGCACCGTGCCAAGCAAATCCTTGACATTAAGATCGCCGCCAAGGAAGTGGAACTCTACAACAAGCTTCTAATAGCTGGTAGGTTCCACGCAGATTTTGTTGTCGTAGGTACGAAGTCCTCTCGAATGGCTGGTACGTCAGGTCTGAACGCCCAAGGTATCAAAGCGACCAAAGCGGTTCGACGTTGTTTCCCTCTCAGTTGGGGGGATATGGTTCTCTGTGGCGGTGACTTCGACTCGTTCGAGGTGACGCTGGCAGATGCGGTCTACAACGACCCGGCGTTGCGGAGAGACCTAATCAAGAAGATTCAGTGTCCGTTCTGTGTTGGGACAAAGGTATGCCCAACATGTGAGGGCACAGGGGAGGTGGAGGGTGAGGTATGTAAGGGTTGCAAGGGGTCCTGCGAGTGTGGCGAATGTAATGATGCAGGTATGGTCCATCAGAAGCTTCATGGTCTGTTCGGGATGGCTATCTTTCCGGGGCACACATACACCGACATCCTAGCGAGCAGTGGTACTGAGAACGACATGTATCTGAAGGGGAAGTCAGGCGTGTTCGCCATGATTTACGGGGGTACCTGGGAGACCTTGGTGCGAAACCTGGGCGTCAAGGAAGAAAGTGCCAAGGGAGCTTTCGAGGACTTCGACAAGCGGTACCCCGGTGTGGGGAAAGCTCGTGAGAAGACCTTCGATGACTTCTGCTCGATGAGGCAGCCTGGTGGGGTTGGGTCACAAGTGGTCTGGAGACAACCCAAGGACTGCGTCGAATCCTTCCTTGGGTTCAAAAGATTCTTCACACTGGAGAATCAAATCTGTCACGAGATGTTCAAGATGGCGAATGCTCTCCCCAAAGGCTGGAAGAATCATCCAGTGAAGGTCTGGCGGCGTGACAGGGTCCAGACGGCTGGCGGTGCGGTCTCCAGTGCATTGTATGGGGCAGCCTTCGGGTTGCAGCAGTCGAATATGCGAGCCGCCGCCAACCATGAGATTCAGTCCCCTGGTGGACAGATCACCAAACACGTTCAGCGAGCGGTCTGGGACCTTCAACCTGTTGGCGTATGTGAGTTGAAGGTAGCCTGCCTCAATGTACATGATGAAATCATGTGCGTCACTGACGAAGAGTATGTGCCACTGGTGACTGAGAAGGTCCGTGAAGTGGTCGAGCATTACCGCCCGCAAGTCCCTTTGATCGGAATGACCTGGAACGAATCTCAAGCCAATTGGGCTGAAAAGAAGGGTGGTTCTGTTACCATCAAGATGTGGGCCCCTGAGATGGAATGAACAATGTATATCCACGAAGAGAAGAAGATAGCTTTCATCGCGCACCCACGGACAGCGTCGGTTGCGATAGCGGCAACCCTGTGTGAGATGGGGTTTACGCAGGTCGGGTCACACCATCAGTTCAAAGAAGTGTGGTGCCTTGGGCATACCTTCTCAGTAGTCCGTAACCCATTCGATATGATGGTGTCGTGGTACTACTTTCGGGCTCGGGAATGTGGACTGTCTTTCGAGAGTTGGTTGAGGGTGTTTCTCGATGACCCTCCTTACTACATCAAACACGGGTTGTTCTTCGGGGTGTATCTCTGCACCGACACTCTCAGGTATGAGAACCTCCAAGAGGAATTCGACCAGTTCACCAAGAAAGTCGGACTACCTCAGACTGAAATCATGCGGAGCAATGTCACCAAGAGACGCGAAGGTAGGGACTTTATGGATGTTCACACTGAAATGACATTGGAGAGGGTTAGAGTCTTCTTCCGAAACGAAATTGACCAATTTGACTACCACCAAGGAGTTAGAAATGCTTATCCACTATCGAATTGAAATTCGTGACAATGATGATGGTTTATGGAGAGATCATTCACACATATGTCTGAAGATAAAAACTGTCTTGACATCTGTCCGCCGACCTTTTATCTTCTGGAGATGGAAGGCAGTCAAGACAGTGGTAAACATTGTGTCAGCAGAGCGAGCCGCGAGGAGGAGGGCGATTTGGAGGGCAAGACGATTGTTCGAGGTACATGGTGGTAATGACATCCGAGTGTACGAGGTGTCAGAATTGTTCACGAGCAAAATCTGGGAGAACGGCAAGTTCACTGACACCTAAAGGAGACACACCATGGACAGTGGGATAGTACTTCACTACGTCGTAGAGACCTGGGACTCCGAGGAAGCGGCGTGGGGGTGTCGTTACAAGGCGACCCCGGGCTATTTATACTCCGAGACAACAATCACCACAGGATACCTCTGGTGGAAACGCGAGGTCAAGGATTGGGTCATCAACAACGGTAAGCAAGCCAGAAGGAGATCACTACGCAGGGCTATCCGGCGTGCGGAGTCTCTACTCAATGATTACACGGTTCGTGTTATGTCGGTAAACGACGGAAGTGGACTCTTACCGGATTTTGACAAGCTCATCTGGTCGGACGGTAAGTTCACTGTTTGAGAGGGTACCATGGGTAAAATCAAGGGAGCATTACATGGCGTGGAATGGTTCATCCAGAGAGACTTGAAAGAGTTCCTGGAGACTCGCGGCTGGGTCGTCGAGGTGATGCACGGGAACGCCTTTCAGCGAGGCATCCCTGACCTCTATCTGTTCAAGAAGGGTATAGGCGAGCGATGGGTTGACGTGAAGCAACCAAAGGGGTACAGCTTCACAAAGGCACAGAGGCTCAAGTGGCCACACTGGGACAGCAAGGGGATTGGCATCTGGATTCTGACGGCTGCGACTCAGTTCGAGTATGACAAACTCTTTGCACCACCTAACTGGAAAGACTACTGGAAACCTTCTTGGAGGGTACCTGCTCAAGATGACATCGACACAATGCTCGACGAACTCGATGCTGAAATGTTCAGTGACTGAATTGGAACGGTTTGCGACGGCTTATGGGTCATCCGTACCTGAGTTGAAGAGAGCTTTACAATGTGCTCTTGACTCGTTCATATACAGTGCAGAAGAACTCAACGACATCCTATCCAAACAGGGGATTGAAAATGAAGCTACAGGTGAAACCGAACAGATGGTCTTGTGCAGTAACGGCATGGGCGATGGCACTCGACATCCCCGTAGACGATGCAGTCGACTTCATAGGGCACGATGGGAGTGACGTGGTCTTCCCCGAACTTACTGAACCAAAGTGTCGGAGAGGTTTCCATTCACAGGAATTGGTTGAACTCGCCATACGATACGGAATTTTTCCGACACCTTTCCAAGTCCTCCCAACTCTTCGTTCGGAGTGTGGTCAATTTAGCCATGCCATGTACCCATACACGATACCACGGTTTGCGTTATTTCAGGGAATCATAGAGAGTACAAGGGGGGTCTTGGAAGGTACAGGCATAACGTGTCACCACGCCGTCGCCTACGACCGTGGAAAAATCTTCGACCCTGATGGTCAGGAGTTTCCCTACTCCATAAAGAACTGTCAAGCCCAATGTTTCTATGGAAAGCAACTCTGGATTCTCAATTGCCGGGGTGTTAATGGAAACCAAGTTTGACCCCAATCAGAATGTCGCCCAATTCATTCAGATGTGTGACCCGTCGGATGTCACACCTATCAACATGGTGGGGCAGCGAGAGCTTTTCGAGAAGGCAGTCCGTGGCAACGATGGAGACATCGACCACTATATTGTCTGCAATACTCGTCTTATATCCGCAGCGGTGACGACTATAATGAAGGCACGTCGGTGTGCTGCCTACCTGCTTGACGACATGTTTTCAGCGGGGCTGGTTGCTTTGACGAGGTCTGTAAAAGTCGTGGTCAAAAAGGTCCGTGAGTATGATGAAGAGAAACTCAAAGCCACTCTCGACCAATGGGGTAACAACGGACCTGAAATTGAGGTGCCACCTTATTTGTATGTCGCGATATACCGCGAAATACGTGACCTATATGAGCGAGACTCTTCAGAACCTTTGACCAAGAGGCGTCGAAAAGCCAATCTGAATTTCAATGGGTCCATCACGAGAAAAGTCAGTGTGGGCGAGTATGTGTACACTTTGGAAAGAGACCACACTCTGGAGACCGCCGAGGTTCTCCAGGGGATACTGTCAATAGCTGAGACAACCAGGGAACGCGACATTCTTACATTAAGGTTGACTCATACAGACCAGGAAATCGCCGACACCATCGGGATGTCAAAATCAGGTGTGAGAAGAATACGTATCGAACTACACAAGAAATTCTGTAAGGACAATGACTATGCCTACCACTAAACCTATCACCAGAGTGATGCTCGACCTTGATGATGTGTTGAACAACTACACCTCACACGCAATGCGTTACCTCGGGTGCGACGACGTTGAGTTCCCAGTTGGTTGTGGATACGACATTGTAGCCGCCATCAATTTGACACACCCTACCCAAAACGAGTGGACTCCCGACCAGGTATGGGGAACCCTCGGCGTGGGGTTCTGGTATGATATGCCTGTCTCAGACCTCTGTGCGGATATCATATGGGATTGTGTCAGACTTGTCGGACTAGACAACGTCTTCATTTGCTCCTCGTTAACAAAAAATCACCATTGCACCCTTGGAAAACTCCTGTGGATGGAAAGGAACCTCCCCAAGTGGCTGTGTGACCAGTACATCTTGACCCCGCACAAGTACCTACTCGCTGATGAGAATACCCTTCTGATAGACGATTACCACGGTAACACGTTAGCCTTTGAGAGGGCAGGTGGAAGGACGTTGCTCGTCCCCCGCCCCTGGAACCCTTACAGTCGTTACAACACGGAGTCCCTTGTTGGAAGGGCCTTGGGCTATTACCGAAAAATGCAGGAAACAAGTTGACAAGAGCCCACAGAAGTTGTATACTATAGTAGAGACACCACAGCAACAGTCAAGAAAGGTCCACCATGTCGAAAGTCAAACGCCGAGAGTTTCTCCAACTTGCCAATGTTTTCAAGCCCGACAATGTTAAGCAGACGGTCGCCGGTAAGTACGTCAGTGAGAAGCTCGATGGTACCCGTTGCCTCTGGGATGGTGGCGTGACCCGTGGGATGAAGACCAAAGATGTCCCCTGGGCGGGTGTCATCAACCCGAAGACATTGGAAGCCAAGGCGAAAGTGAAGCCGGTAGCCACTGGGTTGTGGTCCAGATACGGGAACCCCATTATGGCTCCCGACTGGTATCTCGACAAGCTCCCCAACTTCATCCTCGATGGTGAACTCTGGGCAGGTCGAGGAAACTTTCAGACATGTCGGTCGATTTGTGCCGGTGATAGTCCCGACCCTAGATTCAACAAGATCAGGTACGCGATCTACTCAGCACCGAGCCCGGCGGCATTCCTCCAACCGGGGTTGATCAAAAACTCCCAATTCTATTGTGACATCACCGAAGAGTTCTTCAAGTGGTATGACGCTGAATCCCACAGACGGTTCATTTATGGTGAAGATAGTTTCAAGTGGGATATCCACGGGTTGGCAACTTTCGAGGAGGAACTGACCTACCTACATCGCCTCGATGATTACGATTCGGATATCGTGTTCCTACACAAGCAAATCAAGTTACCTGACAGCGAGGGTGCCGCCCGACGTGCCCTTACGAGCTTCACGAACGAGGTACTGGCTAAAGGTGGCGAAGGCGTTATTATTCGGGATGGCTCCGGGCTGTGGACACCACGGCGTGTAAACTACCTACTCAAGTTCAAGCCCAGCTTGGATGATGAGGCAGTCATCACCGGCTTCACCTGCGGGCGTCTGACGAGCAAGGGCTCTAAGCACCTGGGTCGGATAGGCGCACTCATCACTGAGTACAAGGGCAAGCGACTGGAACTATCAGGTCTCACCGACGCTGAGCGTGAGTTCGCCACCGAAGGCGATCGACACTATGGCAACGAGCACCCGGGTGAGGACATGCCTCGTGACACACAGGGGAAGCACTTCAAGGTGGGTCAGCAGGTGACGTTCAAATATCGCGAACTGTCTGATGATGGTATCCCAAAGGAAGCATCCTACATGCGAAAGCGAGACATCGAATGACCCTATACCACTACGAGTAGTCACTGTCACTAACAACCTCATAGAGTACCCGCAGTACAAGGAAGAAAGCTACGAGTTTCCCCACCTCGTACATGAAATTGGAGATGAGGTAGAAACCTTCATCATCGGTGACGATGATTACTGGCGTACTCGGGATTTCTTCCTTCTTGGGGGCATCAAACACTTTGTCATTACTGAAGGGTTTATCGAATGACCATAATGGAACTGAGAAACCGTATCACAATGGGTCTGGACAACATCCGCAGGTTGACCGAAACCGTTACCATAATGGAGTGTCAACTCCAACCTGACCTGCAAGCCTTTGTGAATGACAAGAACATTTCCTTGGATGATCGCTTCAAGTGTTGGTCTCAACACTGTGAGAAGAGGTACAAGGGAGACCTTACCGCCAGGGAGAACGGTACTCTCATTGAACAGATGATTGCTGACGATTGTCCGATGTGTTTCGAGAATCGTGGGCGGGACTACAGTTGGGATCACTTCATTGACTATTTCGAGGAAGATGAGAGAAGTGCAAATGATGGTGACTGGCACGAGGGTCACCTCAAAAAGTACAAAATGACACTTGACGACTTCAAGGAGTTCCTCATCGCTGAGAACTTCGGATACTTCACCTGGGACTGGTAGTATGAGCGAAGAAGCACTCAGCAAGAAAGCACTAGCACTCGCTAATGCCGTCCGTGATGGTGACTACCAAGATGTGACTGTCGACGACGACGACGACGACGACATCAAGGAAGCGTTGATCGCCGAGAACTTTGGCTCTTTCAAAGAGGACTTTTGACCATGCTGTTGAAGAAAAGTATCCCAGTCAGACGGAACCGACCCTGCCTCTGTGGGAGTGGGAAGAAGTTGAAGCATTGTTGCATCCGCGTCATCAGGGAAGTCCGCGATGCCGTTGAGGCGGGAGTTAGTCAGGATACAATCCTAGCCCGCCAACTGTTCAAAGAACCTCTGATACAATAGGAGATAGGTGATGTTTAAGACGACATTCTGTGACACGTATGACACGCAAGGCGTTGTCTATGACAACCCCTGTAGGGAGGTTCTCTTGGATGCCACTTCAGAAGCCCCAGAGAGCCCCTCTGGTGCGTCCCAGCCCGACCCTAACCCAGAACAAGGGTCCGAGAAGGTACGCGGCATCCCGTTCGTCCCAGCCGTCCTGAGAGTGTGGGCACCGGACAACCAGTTACTTGGTGCTTGCAAGATTGAGACATTCGCTAAAGGAGACGGGTCTCACTACTTCAGGGTCCCGGCTCGCATCATCCTGAACCCGGGTGTCCGGGTGGAAATAGAGGTAGACATTGAGTGACATTGCCATTACCATACAGAAAGTCTCCAATGTGGAACCCCATCCGAATGGCGACCGCCTGGATATCGTACAGATACTTGGTGCTACGTGCGCCGTCCCCAAGGGTGAGTACAAGGTTGGGGATAGGGTGGTTTACTTCCCGCCCGGCATCCTTCTCCCACTCCACCTGTCGGAACATCTCGGGGTGCAGAACTACCTGAAGCATTCCGACTGGGATGGTGAGCGAATACCTTGTAGGGTAGCAGCGTGCCGTCTGAGAGGGGTCCCGAGCTATGGGTTCCCAACGCACTGTTCGGAAGACCTGGAAATCGGTCTCGACTTGACCGACTTGTATGGCGCACGTCAGTACGTGGCTCCCGACATCAACTTCGGTGACCCAGGGGACGCGAGCGCCCCAAGGCACAACCATCTGGCTCTACCTGAGGACCCGCACTTCCACCGCTACACGTCGATCCAACAATTCTGGCGATACCCCGACGTGTTCAAGATGGACGAAGAGGTGGTTATCACTGAGAAGATTCACGGGACAAACAGTCGGGTAGGCGTCATCCTCGAAGATGGGGACTGGGTCTATGCAGCCGGTAGCCACAAGGTCCGCTGGGATAAGTGCCAACAGTCCCGCCGCTACTGGAAGCCATTGGAGCACGAGGGTGTCCTCAACCTCTTGGCAGACCTCTGTGTCGATCAGCACAACGTTATTATCTTTGGGGAAATCTATGGCAACAAGGTTCAAGACCTGAACTATGGTACCAACGGCGACGAAGGTTATGCCGTGTTCGACATCTCAGTCAACGGTTTCTACCTCGACTGGAACACTCTGATTGATCTCTGTGTGTGTTACGAAATCCAGGCTGTTCCGATGCTCTTCCGAGGTCCATACCACATGATCGGCGACCGGCTCGAAGAGTATGCCACCGGGTTGACATCGGTGTGTACACCGAAGGTCGGGTTCAAGGGTCGTGAAGGCATCGTCATACGTCCCGCCGTGGAAAGGTACACCGGTAAGGTGGGTGGCAGCCGCTCCCCGTCCCGTGCCATCCTCAAGTTCATCTCAGCCGATTATCTTGACCGTAAGGGAGCCCAAGACAATGGATAAGTACCTCATCTACGAAGTGGCCATCTGTACGAAGGATGGAGGGGGTTGGCATCAACTCTTCATTGGGTTCCCTAGTGAAGTTGAGACTTTACATGCCATCTGTTTGGCTCTCAAACTACTCACGGACGCACTCAGGGATGACCCCGAGCAGGTCCGCATACTGGGAAACACCTATGGGAACTACTCCCAACTGATTCGCGAGCAAGGCTTACCTAACAAGCCGGCGGCGAACCCCAACGGTGATACCACTAAGACTTATACCTATGTTGGTGTTACGGTTGGGTTCATCAAGGCAAGGGTTCTCGGACATGCCTATGATACGAAAGGAGCCCAGGATGATAACTAGACATCAAGTTTTCGAGGTGACCATCGAACTTGGAACGTGTACGCTCACATGGAACCGTTTCTTCATCGGTAAACCCACTGAAGAGAAAGTCCTCGAACTTCTCGACTTGGAGATTAAGGAGTCCAAGACCCATAAGTTAAACAAACTGGGGACACCTTCCCTCGTTCACCTGCACCAAAGTTATCGCGCCTTGGTCGCCGACTTCGGGATGCCTGTAGGTACCCAGCGGGAGTGTGTAGTCTATGATATGGAAGTCGGGATGATTTACGTTGTTCGTTCAAACGAAGTAGTTCAGATCGAGGAGGAGACCCAATGATTGAAACCGGAGAACTCAACCGCATCACAATCGAGCCCCAGGCTGGGGAATATACTTGGTCAGGGTCTTTCATAGGTATCCCTAACAAGCGGGATGTCCAAGATGCTATCGAACATGACATTCACGAGTTGCAGGTGGGTGAGATTGAACATGAGCAGGAGGAAGCTGCCGACTATCTCATTGCCCTCGAAGTGCTCATGCAGTCGGAGTACGCTGATGTCGATGAAGATGTAGATGAAGATGTAGATGTTACAGTCGCTGGCACCCTGGTGGGTCAAATCCGGTGTGCGAGTGTTCCCTGTTTCGTGATTAAACCCGACACACTGAGGCAAGCATGATTACCAGAGACAAGATTCTCAAGGTCACCGTGACTGGTGCCTCAATCGATACTTCGTGGAGTGGTCTCTTTCTTGTGAATCCCACTATTGGTCAACTCAAGGCGGCGATGCACCTCGACATTGAAGCTAAACGAGAGGAGTTCGATGGTGACCCAGTGGGGAACTCCTTCATGGATAGGATCATTTCAGACTGGTTTGCTCTTGTCCAAATTGTTACACACAGTGACACTTTGAATGCGGGACCTGTTGTAATCGCCAAGTGCGAAATAGGCAAGCTTACCTATGACCCGGTGAGTATCTTTGCAGAGAATGTACCGAAGAGGGAGACTCACCGATGAAAGTTAGATGGTCGTGGTGCTTCCAGATGGGTTTGTTAGGGTTCCTTCTACTGCCTTTCGTGATGGCGTTGACGCCTGGTGGCGGGAAGATTGAGCAGAGATGGTTGGACGAGGTTCTCACCCACCTGGAAGCACGGCTGGAGGGTTGTGAAGACGAAGAGATTCGAGAAGCGATGGAGTACACCTTACACAAGTACAATACCATTGGTCCCTTTGGTGTCAAAGTGATGCAGCTTCCGGAGAGTATCTACGGGCTGAACTTCCCACTCTGCCCAGGGATTATCATTGACAGCGGGGTGTTGCTGGAGGGCATTGAACTTGGAGCCTTTGTGGTCGTTCACGAGGCTATGCACGACTACCCACCATGGTTTGGACATTCCCACATCGACGATGACAAGATACTGGAGTCGCTACTATGAAAGAGTTTGTTCTATGCTATGCCAAGTCACTTGACCATCCCGATGCTGATTGGGTGGTTTTAGTTGACAGGGTAAAGTCGAAGAAGTATGTGGGGAGACTTGACCTACCTGGAGGGAAGGTTAGATATGGTGAGTCGGTACTTGAAGCAGCCTCCCGTATCCTTGAGGCGAAAACAGGCATTTTCGCCAACCCATTATCTAATTGTGTGCCATCGGGTGTGATACACAGTGACAGTTGGAATGTGACAGTCGTTGCATGTCACTTCACAGGATCATTCAAGGTCGACTACTACAAGGAAGAGACTCCGGTGATGATGTCTTTGAGCCAAGCAATCTGTCATGAAAGCCGGATTGTGTCTAACCTGAGGACGATCATTCCGCTGTGCATCTCAGAGCAGCCATGGCAAATGATGGTTGACAATCATCCATACCAGTCAAGATATGTCCTGTATGTAAGAGAGTGAAATGATTCCACGTGTCAACATCTATGGTGGACCCGGTGTGGGTAAAAGCACCCTTGCCGCACGAATCTACTCTGACCTGAGAAGGAGATTCGTCAACGTCGAACTAGTCCAGGAAGTCGTCAAACAGTATGTCTATGCCGGTAGGACCTTGCAGCCCTGGGACTATGTCCACCTGTTCGGGCAACAGTTTGAAGCTGAGCATCTCCCATTGTCGGCGGGTGTCAAAACCATTGTTACCGACTCACCACTGTTCTTGCAGTGCATCTATGCTTTCGAGTGTGACTCCCCGGTGTACGAGCAGTTGGTTGATATCTGCCGGATATGGGACGAAGAGTACTCGGTATTCAACATCCTGGTCCTCCGCAGTAGTTCAACCCCGTACGAGACTCTTGGGAGATGGCAGGATAAAAAGGGTGCGGAGAAAGTGGACAAGGTCGTCCGCGAACATCTCGACAGACATCTGATCGATTACATTCCGATCAACCCGATGGATGATAATGGTTACAATTCCTGTATGAACCTTTTAGGAGAGAGTTAATGCCGAATGGCAAGAACACCCACCAACAGCCCCGACCTGCTCACCCACCCGAAGTTCAACATCAAAGGGTGCCAGAGCAGTCGCAGCCCAGCAGTCCAGCAGCCTCAACCACCAGGTGCAAAGCAGCCCAGCCAACAGTCTTCGATGAGTTGCAGTACGCATACAGTGGGCTTATCGCCTGTCTGAGAGCCGACGACTTGTTGAGAGTCACGCTCTTTGCTGGAATCCTTACCCAGGTGTCTTCAAAAGTCCAGATTCGAGCCTGCCAACATCTGGTGAACAAAGCTTCCTCAGTCGGGGCGATACTCCCTGGACTCTATGAGGAGATCGTGGTCTTTGCAGGTATGGAGGGAACGACCTATGAGTAATCGACCAACACCATTGGAAAGTGACCAGTCACGGTGTCTGCCCGACCTGATAGAGGGTGACCAAATCGAAGTCGAGGGTCTCAAGACAGACCTGGATACGTTTATGAGGTACCGGGGGAATTTCGACCGAGCCCAGATGGTATACCTCTCCGGTCGTATCATACACCGAATGACGAACTTCTTCTCCCCGTTCCTGTGTGACATCGGTGTGACAATGCATCACGAATCACTCTCGGACGGAGAGTACATGGAGTTGCTCAAGAGTCTTCAAGAAGCCCAACAACCTCAGTCTGAAGGAGACGCCGATGGAGACGCCGATGGAAACGAAGAATGAGAAGAAGATGACCCACAGTGAGTTCGTCGCGAAGCTTGAGGAGAAAGTTGAGAACATCAAAGGTGGTCTCGACGCACTGTTATCCGCGAAGAAGACTGGTAACGGTAAGCAGGTCTCCTACTGGGTCGGGAAGAACGCACGTGACTTAACCGAGCTTAGCAAACTCTGCATGGGTGAGGTTGTCGCCAAGAGGTTATCAGGGAGTAGGGGAGGTATCATCGTTTGAGAATTCCGACATACCTGTCCTACTCATCACAGAACCTGTTCGAGTCAGACACTGATGAGTTCGTTTTGAAGTACCTTGCCGACAGTCGACCGGCGAGGCTCCCACAAACCGGTCCGATGTGCGTCGGTTCAGCTTTCGATGCCTATGTAAAGTCGGCACTCCACGAAGAGTTGTTTGGCAAAGGCGTCGACCCGGTGTATGAACTGCAATCATTGTTTGACGAACAAGTGGAGCCACATAACCGCGACTTCGCCTGGAAAGCTGGTCTCTACTGCTTCGAGCAATACAAGCTAACCGGCAGTTATGATGAACTGCTGGTGCTTCTCAAGCAGTCGGTCGAGGAGCCAAGGTTTGAATGCAAACTGACCGGGACCATCGGTGGTGCCCCCTTCCTTGGGAAGCCTGACTGCCGTTTTGTACTTGACCTGGGTGAGGGTCTCATCAGTGTTATCCTCGACTGGAAGGTGAAGTCCTTCTGCTCGAAGTACGCCGCCAGCCCAACGAAGGGGTACATGCTTTGCAGGGACTCTTATCCGCCAATCCCACTGAAGTCAGGGAAGCTCAAGTCGAGTGCTTCTCACATGAAGTCTCACAAGATGTTCATGGAGCACAACTTTCGTGGTATGACCATCAACCGGGACTACATGGAGAATTGTTCCGAAAGTTATGCCTCGCAGTGTACTCTATATGGGTGGCTGCTTGGCGACAAGGTGGGTTCCGAGGAAACCATCGTCTGTATCGACGAACTGGTGTCCAAACCTACCGGGGATGTTTTGGAAGGTGCATACCCCTTGCTGAGGGTCGCCAACCACCGGTCCCGTGTGAAGTCCTCCTATCAGTTTGAGTTGGAGGCACGTGTGAAGGGCTGTTGGGAAGCAGTTACCAGTGGTCACATCTTCACTGATTTGTCCCGGGAAGAGTCTGATGAACGTGTTGCAGTCTTGAACGAGATCGCAACGGGACTTGCCTCGGATGGGTCAAAGGAAGAAGATTGGTATAGCGAGACAACCCGAACCCCCTTCTTCAAAGGATAGATGCATGTTCGTGACAGGCGTTGCCGAGTGGTCTGACAAAGGCCTTCTACACGACATTGATGTGAAATGCTTCGATGACGTGTGGTCGCCTGAGTACTGGCTCCTCTGGTTGACTGATGAAACCAAGGTGGTTTTCATGGTCAGAGATGGTCTCGAAGGTCCACCCGTCGGGATGGCGGTATGCGTCCTCAACGAGGGTGGGCTCGTCATCGAGAAGCTGTGTGTCAAGAAAGAGTACCGCCGACAGGGCGTGTCCAAAATGCTTCTGGAGTCAGCTAGGGCTATGACACTACAGTATGAGTCAGAGGTGCCTATCTACCTAGCCATTCCAGAGACATGGATGTATGAAGGTTTCTCCGGACACCCAAATGGACTAACTGATTGGGTGTCCAAAGTTGGTTTGAAAGCTGCCAGAGGAATTCTTCCCAGGTACTTTCACATCAATGGAGAGATGGTAGACGGAATTCGTTTTGCAATGGAACCGGAGACAAGCGATGTCAAAGAAGAAAGTACCGCTGTGCTGGCAGTGTAACACTCGTGTAGTTTATGGTGACAAGGGGTGGATTTGCCCTGATTGTGGTCAGCATGGTAAACCCGACAACATAAAAGCTGACTGGGAAGCCGGTCGCATGGCTAACGCACCTTATATGGGAGAAGAGTGATGATCAATAAAGTTGCAGCGGAACGGCTCTTAGGGGCGAAGCTTCGCCCCGAGAAGCTCCTTGAGATTCTCCAGGAAATCCATGATGCCCATCCCGATGTAGGCGAGATGAGCATGAAGCTCGATTACCAGAGACCTGATGACGAGCAAGTGTTAGGAGAAGTGATCCCGTTCATCGTGGTCGGGTTGAGATGTGCAGTCACCAACGAATAGGAGTGGAACATGATTTACCTCGACAATGCCGCCAGCACACCATGTGTCAAGTATGTTAGAGAGGCGATGGAGTCTGCCCAAGAAGAGTACGGGAACGTTCACCGAGGTTATCACGAGAATTCCGATGTGACGACCAGAGCGTTTGAAAATGCCCGCTTCAAGTTGGCAGGGTTCATTGGCGCAGATAAGAGGGAAATCGCTTTCACCAGCGGCACGACGGACTCTATCAATATCGTCGCTCGTGGTATCGAACACTTGCTCAGTAAAGGCGACGAGATTATGGTGACCGTTATGGATCACCACTCGAATCTCGTCCCATGGATTGAAGCTGCCGAGCAGGCAGGGGCGGCTGTCAAGGTCGTGCCTGTCGACAGTTTCGGGAACATCAATGGGAGGGTATATGATGAGTTGCTCAACGAGCGGACTAAGATAGTCGCTCTGCCTGTTGTTTCCAATGTGCTGGGGACATGTAATGACATCCAGACACTAACTGAGAAAGCCCACCGGCATGGTGCGTTGGTCCTGGCTGATGCCGCACAAAGTGTTGCCCACTACTCCCATAACGTTAAGAAAATGGGTGTGGACTTCATGGCTTTCAGTGGGCATAAGATGTTTGGACCCACCGGCATAGGGGTACTCTATGTTGCTAACACATCACTTGACCAATTAGCACTCACTTCTTTTGGAGGTGGGATGCCAGGTCTAGATGTGTTTCTCCATGGCGATCGCCCGATGTACCAATGGTCCCAAGAGACGAGGATGTTGGAGGTTGGGACGCCCCCTATCATCCAGGCGATAGGTCTCGGAGCCGCCGCAGACTACATCCAGTGTGGTGTCGCTGAGCGACACCAGAGGCGGATTCGTGAAGAGGGTCTGACTGAGTATGCTTTCAGAAAGCTATCAGACCTTGACGTGAGGATACTTGGTGATGGTTATAGCAATAGGGCTCCCATCATAAGCTTCGTTGTTGAAGGTGTTCATTCGCATGACGTTGGAGCTTACCTATCCGACGCCGGCATCGCGGTGAGAGCAGGTACGCACTGTGCAAGACCTCTTCATAGGGCTCTGAACTGTAACGATGGGAGTGTCCGCGTCAGTTTCAACTTCCTCAATGGCTGGTCGGACATTGACGCCCTCTGTAACCACATCAAACTTGTCCAACAAGAGTTCAAGGGGAGCTAGAATGACAGCACACAGCGAAGACAGAGAAAGTCTCTTCTCTCTGATAACCGATTGGTTGGATGGTTACCGGGATTCCGATGGAGGGTACGCAAAGATTACCAGAGAGGATGTTACCGAACTCTACCACATTGTAGACCGTCTGGTCAAACTCAAGTGCCAGGCAGACCCGGATGGGGACCGCCCGATTGATTTCCGCCTAACGAACCTAAACCAGTGTTGGCCAAACCGTTTCCGTGACGTGCCATATGATCACAAGTCACCCGATAACGAGGTATTGCAAACCCTTCTTAACAATACTGCAATGGCAGGCTCCCAGCTAGGGGATTTTCTAAGGACAACACTATCAGTCAATAAACTACTCAAGGAGTCTGAATGAGTTATTCGACAGGGTTACCCCAGACATTTCTCAAGGAATACGAAGACAAGACACCGCCGTGGGGACCGGTGGGCTACGTCACTTACAAGCGAACTTATGCCCGGATGATCACCGAACTCGGGAGAACGGAGGAATGGAACGAGACTTGCGCCAGGGTTTGCAACGGTCTCGTCGAGATTGGGGGTCTCTTAAAAGATGATGAGTTGACCAGCTTCTACGACAATATGTTCAACCTGAAAGGTCTGCCGAGCGGACGTGCGATATGGCAGCTTGGTACCGACACAGTGGAGCGACTTGGGGCAGACAGCCTTCAGAACTGCTGGCTTGTCGTCTGCAACGACCTGGAGTCCTTCTGCTTCGCGTTTGACGAACTGATGTTAGGAGGTGGGGTAGGCTTCAACATCCTGCCCGAATACGTCTACGAATTGCCTCGGGTGAAATATTCCCCACCTGTTGTCCGCTCCGAGACACCAGACTGCGACTTTATTGTCCCAGACAACCGCGAAGGGTGGATAGAGTTACTCCGACGTGTACTAAGGGCGTTCTTCATTGACGGAAAACCGCTTGCTTTCTCCACCCAGTGTGTCCGTGCCGCCGGTAAGATTATTCACAGTTTTGGTGGTGTTGCCAGTGGGTCGGAACCCCTGGTGAGAGGTATCATGCAGATTGTCGAAATCCTTCGCAAGAAGGTGGGCGAGAAACTTCGACCGATCGATTGCATGGACATCATGAACATCGTCGGGACGATAGTTGTGTCGGGCAACGTTCGACGGTCGAGTCAGATAGCCATCGGGCATCATCAGGACTTGGAGTTTATCCAGGCGAAAGACTGGAACAAACATACCGTCCCTAACTGGCGACGAATGTCGAACAACACTGTCGCATGTCGCAAGATTCAAGACCTCCCCGATTGTTACTGGGAGCCCTACAGCACAAACGGTGAGTGTTATGGGCTGCTCAACCTGGAGAACTGTCAAAGGTATGGTCGCCTCACTGACGGATTGGACTACCGACCCGACTTTGGAGTTGTTGGCTGTAACCCCTGCGGGGAAGCAACATTAGAAAATCGAGAAAGCTGCAACCTAGCAGAAACCTTGCTTCCCAATATCCGTAGTCTTGAAGAGTGGATCAAAATCCTCGTCCCGCTGTACAAGGCGACCAAGACGATAGCCAACTACCACTACCTCTACAGTGAGACGGAAGAGGTTGTACACCGGAACTACCGTGTTGGCGTCAGCCTCAGTGGTTGGATGGCTGCGCCATGGGCTCATGACAAGGGTATTGTGGATTCAGCTTACCGTGCCTTGGAACTTGCCGATGATAGGTACAGTAAAGAACTTGGTGTGCCCACCAGTGTGAAGCTCACAACAGTGAAACCAAGCGGGACCATCAGTCTGTTGCCCTATGGATGTACCCCGGGGATGCACGCCGCCTTCAGCCGCTACCTGATACGTCGGATACGGTTCGCAGCGAATGACCCACTGGTTGAGGTTTGCCGCCAGCACAGGTACCTTGTTGAACCTGAGATGAACCTTGATGGGTCCCACAACCTCGACACGATGGTGGTTGAGTTCCCGATGGACTATGGTCCGAATGTAGTCACTGAGGATAAGGTGAATGTGATTGACGAGTTGGAGACTCAAAGATTTCTCCAAACTTACTGGTCAGACCAGTCTGTCAGTTGCAGCCATTATTTCCGACGCGAAGAAGTGGATATGATACAGGGGTGGTTGGCACTCCACTACGCTTCGAGTGTGAAAACCTGTAGCTTCATGCACGCCATGGATCATGGATTCCGTCAAGCACCTCTGGAGAAAATCACTCAAGAACAGTATGAGCAACTCTCGGAGAAAACCAAACCCATCACGCAGATTACCGATGACCACGAAATCGATATGGTTGATTCTTTAGAATGTCAAGGCGGATCATGTCCGGTAAAATAACTAGTAAAATAACCAAGGAGACTATTATGGCTGAGACTACTCAGTTTGTTATCGAGGGCGAATTCACCTTAGCTTACTTTGCCGACGAGCAAAACTCCAAGCACGTCTTGATCCGTGAAGAGGACTGCAACAGTGAGCAACCCTGTGCCCTGGTCGGCAGTCAGCCCCGTCTAGAGACCAAGATCGCCGACGAAATTGGGTTCCCGACAGACTCGGAGTTTGACGAGATATTCAGTTCTCTCGAAGAGATGCGAGGTCAGGGAGTGCGACCGGAAGAAGGGGTGCCTGTCATGACACGTCAGACCAAGTTACGAATCACCGTGGAGGTACTTTGATGAACCAACACTACCTGGATTATACAGACAGAGACTGGCTCCGTATTGCCTACCGGAATGCTCGCGACTTCAGCGACGACCTGAGCACCCAGTGTGGGGCGGTCCTCGTGCCAAAAGACAACCCAGGTCGGGCAATCTTCGGAGCTAACCACTTCCCCAAAGGTGTAAAGACGACCTACGCCAGGTTGACGAAGAGACCTGGCAAGTACCTCTACATTGAGCACGCCGAGCGGGATTGCATCCTCTCAGCCGCTCTACGAGGTGTCCCCACACTAGGGGCGACAATGTATGCCCCTTGGTTCGCCTGTGCCGACTGTGCCCGCGCAATCATCGGTGCTGGTATCACGAAGGTTGTCGGACACATCTCGACTTTCTACCGAACTCCCGACCGCTGGCTGGATTCTATTGCTGTCGGAGACGAAATTCTTGATGAAGCAGGTGTCGAACGTGAATATTACTATGACAAACTCTTCGAGGATGACGAGGTCTTCGGTGTAGACCCTGAGCTTGTCTTCAAGGTTCTCTTCAATGGTGAGCTATGGACGCCTTAGGTAGAGTGTTAACAACGCAGAGGAGGGCTCCTTTGTGAGGGATGCAGAACTTTGGGTAGTGTCCAAGGGAGGGACCCCACCCAACAAGGACGTGTTCCCCATGATGTACATGGGAATGCTTGACGATTATGGCAACTCCGGAGAAAGCTGATGAATTTTGCTGACTACCAAGCTGCGGCTGTGAAGACAGCCATCTACCCGCCAGACGCCGCGATCTTCTACCCAGCCCTCGGACTTGCCGGGGAGGTTGGCGAACTTGCCGAAAAGGTTATTGATGTCGAATGCCCTGCAACCCAGAGAGATACGCTTGGGTTAGCCAAGCACACAGGGTTAATCGCCAACCAGGTTAAGAAAATCTTGAGAGATGACAATGGCGTTTTGACACCGGAACGAAAATCTGCCATTGCTTCTGAGATAGGTGACATTTGCTGGTACCTAGCAGCACTTGCTTACGACATTGGAGTTGACTTGGAAGATATTGCCCAAGAGAACCTTGATAAGTTAGCCAGCCGTCAGGAGAGGGGTACCATCAAGGGTGATGGCGACAATCGTTGAATTTCCACTTGACAACCCTCAATTTGTGTGGTATACTTGTATTATGAAGAGACTTTTCCATGGTGACTGCCTTGATATCTTACCCGGTCTCGGGGACCATATCGACTGTATCTTCGCCGACTGGCCAGACAACATCGGGTTGGAATATGATGGGTACACAGACAAGCTGCCAACAGACATGTATGTCGCCCTGCTGGGCGAGTGGATGCAAACCTTCGTATCCTTGGCTGACACCACCTGGGTCAGCTTTAACGCAAAGTGGACTGCCGAGATGGGCATCATAGCAAGGAAGCTGCTGGACACCCACGAGGACTTGGACTTCAAGCCTTGTGTCCAGACCTTCACGTTTGGACAATGTAATCAACATGACTTTGGCAACAACCATCGACCACTGTGGAGGTTCCGCCGTGAGAACTCGATGTTTTACTCCGACCAGATTCGCATTGAATCTGAGCGGCAGAGGATGGGTGACAAGCGAGCAGACCCAAGAGGGAGGGTGCCAGGTGATGTTTTCTCATTCACAAGAGTCGTCGGCAACTCCAAGCAAAGGCGGAAGTGGCATAAGACCCAACTCAATGAGGGATTGGTCGAACGCTGCATCCTGTCTTGCACAAAAGAGGGCGACCACGTGGTTGACCCATTTGCAGGGACAGGTACAACACTCCGAGTCTGCGAGGGTATCGGTAGGAAGTGTACCACGATGGACATCAGTAGGAACTACTGCGAACGGATTGCGAAGGAGCATGGGCTCCAAATACTTGACGCTTAACCAACTTCACAAGGAGAAGAAATGTCCGAGCCAAACGAAAGCGCTCCCGTCAGTGCAAGGGATTTTTTGGGTAATCCCATCAACTCCGCCGATACCATTGTCTACGCCGTGAGGCGTGGCAGCAAACTCTGGCTGAAACGTCTGGTAGTCCAGTCGGTTCGAGATACCTCGGCAGGCGTTAGGGTGTCCGGGGTGAATGACGCCGGTCGTCCCGTGTCCATCAAAAACCTGGAGAATACCGTTGTCGTCACAGGGGTCCTCCCGGAGATTAAGTAATGCCAATGTACGAATACAAGTGTGGTTACTGCGACCACACCTATGAGAAGCTTGTGAGGTTGAACACACCTCACCCACGTAAATGCCCCGAGTGTGGGTCCCCGGCGCTCAAGAGGATTCCGTTTGGGAGCCGTCCGCCACAACTCCACATGAGATACTCGTACATGGCTCCCCGCCACATGCGAGGTCAACGTCGTCGAAAGGGTAAGGGGAACGGAAAGTAAAGCTGGTGATTTATGCCCGGCAGGGTTTAACCTGCCGGGTTCTCTCTACCTGAACCGAAAGATACACAATGAAATGTCTCTTGATCACAATAAGTCTATTGATTTCCTTGACCTTCTTCTCCGGCTGTGCCTCGTGGCGAAACAGTATCGCCCGTGATGGCAGCATGTTCACTTCGACCCGGGGTCCTTATATCGTCATGAGCTACTCCGGTGGCGTCATCACGGATGTATGGGTCTTGGACGACGCCTACGTCGAGAGTGAGAGTGACTCGGACGGTTGGCTCTTCATTGACATTGACATTGACATTGACAATGACAATGACAATCGCCCCATCAACGTTGGTGGTGACGCAAAAGTCATCCGCATCAAAGACAAACGAGACCTGAAGAATTACCGCGAGTTCCACGTCGAGATTGACGGAGGTATTTACCTCTCACCGATGGCTAATCCGGTTTGCAAGTTACCAGGTGACAACAAGGTTGCAGGTCGATATCATCTTCGGAAGCGGACCAAACGTATCTTCGGGAGGATTGCCTGATGGAAATCCTCAGAGTCTACCAGGAACTCCTGAAGGAGGTAAAAGATAAAGATATGTCCCTAGAGTTTGCCCCGAGAACGGTTGGCAGTCGAATCAACATGTGAGGTTAGCAAGTGAAGTTTAAGCGTCGATACAAAGTGAAAGGTAGGACCGTCAAGACCTACAAGGAGTGGTTGGACGAAGACGGTCGCTACCGAGTCTCATGGCGAAGTAAAGTCGATGGTATCGAAGTCCCACCTGGATTCTTCGCCTGTGTTAAATGTGTGCGTTCGCTGATTGACAGGGAGGTATACTGGGGCTTCGCACACAAGCGAGGTCTCTACCGCACCCTCAAGGCGGCTCAGAAGGCATGTGAGACAAGTGAGAAGCTTTGGAGGCAAGTCATGACAATAGAAGGTCGTGACAAGGTTAACCAGGTCCGTAACCTGGAAGCACGTGCAATGATAGGGGTAGGTAAGACCGGATACTCAGCATTCACGGACATCCCCGTCTGGGTTGTCGAAGATATCAACCCACGTTTACTGGAGATTTTGAAATGTTAGAGGAACTCACCGAGGAACTCACGCAGAGACTATTGGAGGTTCAAACAGAGTCTAACATAAAGGTCTACAATCTGAGCGTGAAAGCCTCAGAGCATCAGGCATTAGAGGCTCATTACAAGGCTGAAGCCGCCCGCTTCATAATGCTCCAGTCTGAGAACATGTTCAAAGGTCAACAAAGAATGACAGCCCAGGCTGGAAGCATTATCAGACCTTCAACCAGTATGCCGGTCATGGTCACCTACGATGGTGAAGACTGGCACTGTGAGAACGGGGATGTTGATGGTCTGGGCGTTACCCCGGAAACAGCTTGTCAAGAATTCGACCGTCAATGGTTAGGAAAGGATGAAGTATGAACGGTATTCCAGTGTTAAATGTTGAGGGCGTCGGCATCGCAGAGACGTGGGAGAAATCCCTGATCGAACTCTATGACCGTGGGTGCAACGTCGAGACCGAGTACGACAAGCCGGGAGACCCGCCCAGCATCGACGCCACCATGTTGCTCACCATCCACAACCCACTGGCTGAACCGATGATTCATCGGGATATGCCATGCGGCTTCGAGGGCCTTCAAGAGTACGTTATGGAGGTCACCGAGGGTATCAAGGACCACTTGGTTCGTAACCCGGACGACCCTGATGACAAACGTTGGGAGTATACCTACCATCAACGTCTGTTCAGGTACACAGTTCTCCAGGGTTCGATGGTTTGGGATCAGATTGAAACCATGTGTCAGAAGTTGGCAAAATCGCCCTACACCCGGCGAGCGCAGGCGGTCACCTGGAAGGTCTGGGAAGACAACGACTGTTATGACCCAGCGTGCTTGCAGAGCCTATGGTGTCGGATACTGCCAAAGGACGGCAAACCGACACTCAGTATGAACGTAAGGTTCCGTTCCAACGATGCCTACAAGGCAGCGTTCATGAACATCTTCGCACTGGTCGCAATGCAGAAGTTGATTGCCCGCAGGGTATCGAAGATTATCGGTGAGGAAGTACGTCTCGGTCGTTATTGTCATATCGCAGACAGTTACCACATCTATGGCTCCAATTTGGCGGAGTTCAAAGATCGCTTCCTCAATGCCTACCACAAGCGACCCTTCGGACAGCGGACTTACCGGTACGCTGATGTGCGGGGTATCATGCACGCTGCCCGCGATGTGATTAGGGCAAAAGTCGTAAAGATGGGGAGAGACTGATGGCATCATTAGCAGATCGTCGCGCCGCTATCAAGGATGAGATAGAGTTCCTCGACATCAAAGAGCACTCCCACCACGTCATCTCGCTCGAACTGCATATGATAGCCGATGAGTTTAATGACGCTGAAGCTAACAGAGCTATCAGAGACTTTGGTCTCAATGGACTTGGATGGAAGGAGAAAAAGTGAACGCCGACCCCTATATTGTCATCACCTGTTGCATCGTCATTTACATCTTACTGAGCATTACGGAGTACCTATCTGATGAAAGTCTACATGCTGCTCGACAATGGCTGTGGGAAATACTACCGCCGCAACCGTGATTCAAGTTCCAGGTGGGTCGACCAGTCAAAAGCCAGTATTTGGACCTCTCGGCAGGGACCAGCCGCTGCTATGTCACATATGAGTTCAAGGATGAAGACCCACTGCCGTATCGTTGCCTATACCCTAACCTGTGAGGAATTCGTATGACAGACTCCCATGACAAGTTTCCCCATGTTGACCTTACCCAACATCCCGTCGATATGCCCCTGTCTTTCCAACCCATGGTTTGGCTGGGTGAGGAGATGGACGTGGAAGCCATCACAGCCCTGGCAGCCCTGGCAGCCGCTGTGGCAGAAATGGGCAGGGAGCCTGTCGAACTTCCCGACCTAGACATGGACGGGCGGATGCACGATGCTCCGGACAACGACCGTGGAGTGACGGAAGACGCTGCCTTTGAAACCAGCCTCGACTCCTTGTCCCCTTGTGACTGACCTCTAAAGCCTCTGGACTCAGGTCCAGAGGCTTTTTTCGAGGATTTATTTGACAAACGTCTTTTGTATGGTATACTTGTAGTATAAGCAACGAAACCGGAACCAAGAACGGAGCGAACTCTATGGATATCAAGGCAGTTTCAGAGAGTACATTGATGGACAATATGTTCGTTAATGACGATGAAAGAGGTAAGGCTCTCGCGGAACTTTACCGGCGGTACAATGTAGCCCTCAGAATCTCCCTGGTAGCCCGCTCACATGTCGGCGAGTTCGACGTTGAAGATGTGTTACAGGCAACCTGGTCTCGTCTGCTCGAATTACCCAAAAACAGCTTCAACCCAGAGAAGGGAAAGTTCTTCTCCTGGCTGTACACGATAGCTATCAGGGTTGCCCACAACTGTTACGCATACAACAAACGGGTACAGAGAGGCGGGCGCATCCAGTGTCACCACCCTATACATGAAATACCCAAGAACGTCGGCGAACCTGTCATCGATCAGAGAACCCATCAAAAAAATCTCGGACCTTTCGACTCGGCTGTTGCCAGAGAGACAAGCGAATTTGTCCAGGCAGCCGTTGATAGTTTGGACAACAGAGAACGCTCGGCTATTGAAGCCATCTACTATAACGAGCAGACTTTCAGAGAAGCCGCGAGGGCATTAGGGGTGAAACGGGGTACGGTGGTATACCAATGTAAGGTGGCAAAGGGTGTTTTATCAAGGAAACTTTCCCAAGTCTGACCTATAAAACCATATTTCAAAGGGGTCGAGATGAGTTCCGACATGGGCATACTAGCACAGAAAATCTGGACTGAATTGAAACCAATGTTTCAAGGCTCATTGAAGGTTGAAGCGGCTCAGAAATTGGTAGACCTGTTTGAAGAAGCCGGTTGCCAAGACCTCCATGAGTGTGACAAGCTAATGGATGACGCCAGGGTGAGTGTCCTGGACAGCAACCTTGACGGGGAAGCGTGCATCCTTGACGGCTACGATTATACAAGTCCGAGTAACTTTGACAATGAAGGGGAACTTTGATGGGATGTACAGAAGGAAGTGTACTTGGTGACCGCGTATGGACGCTGTTTCGAGACGTGGTCTCCGAAGGTGACCGTGTATACTACGCTGAGGGACTCATCAACATCTTAGAGTCATTCGACTGTGACACCATAGACGAGTGTCTCCAACTGTTGAAAGACTCTCAGGCTGAGCCGACGGTGTGTTCAGACTGTGTGAGCGATCAATGCGTGTGTAATGACAATAGATACCCTGCCCCAGAAAGGTAACCCGTGCCCGATAAACCAACGTTGGGCAAAGTAACATCGGGGCTGTTCTCCGAGCAGCATCCTGAACGGACTGACATAGTCAACATCAAGTTTGAACTCGAATATGAAGCATTCAAACGACATGAGAAGGCTATCAAAACCCTGAAGCCTCGCTTCGATGTGTCTCTCATGACAGCAGCGGACACCTTCAATTTGGATTACACGTTCTGCATTGACTACCATAAGGTTTCCGAAAGCCTGGGTGCCATCATGGAACTTTGCGACGACCCCGATGTCATACACAGACTGGTTTGCCCTAGCTTGGAAAGAGAACGAATCCTCGTGTACGAGGTCTTGAAGAAGCTCGACGCCACCATCGCAAAAGTGAAGCAAGAGAGTCGAAATGAAACTTGAAGACATCGGATTCTACACCCTGAGCGACCAACGCGCTAAATTTCTCCGAGACATTTCCCCAATGTCCCGATGCGAGATGATACTCACTGATAAGTGCAACTTCAAGTGCCCATATTGCCGTGGGATGCGTGCCGACTGTCAAGGTATCATGCCCTTTGCCACTGCCGTCGCAACGTTGCAACAGTGGTTGGACCAGGGTCTGGAGCACATCCGTTTTTCAGGTGGGGAACCGATGCTCTACCCCTGGCTGAACGAGTTGGTGAAAATGGCAGAGCCATGTAAACGCATCGCCATCTCAACCAACGGGTCCGCCACATTGGATCATTACCTTGAACTCATCGAACTTGGCGTTGACGATTTCTCGATAAGCTTCGACACCTGTTGCTCTACCATGTCTGGTACCATGTCTGGTACCATGTCTGGTACCATGTCTGGTACCATGTCTGGTACCAAGTGTGGTACCATGTCTGGTGCCGCCAACCAGTTCGAGAACATCGTAAACAACATCAGGGCGTTGTCCAAGGTGACCTATGTCACTGTAGGGGTTGTCCTGACCGAGGAGAACATCGACGACCTGGCAAGCACTGTTGAGTATGCCAGTGACATGGGTGTCGCCGACATCAGAATCATCCCGGCGGCTCAGGATGGCAGTGTTGTCCGTGGTGTGTCAAGAATCAACAAGGAGATACTGGAACGGCACCCCATTCTGAAGTACCGTGTAAACAACACTCTCCAAGGTGTCCCGGTGAGGACAATCCAAGAGTATGATAGTCATCGGTGCTATATGCCAGTCGACGACAGCGTTGTCGCCGGAAACTGTCACTTCCCCTGTGTAATATACATGCGGGAGCAAGGCGACCCTATCGGGAAAGTTGGGCACAATATGAGGGCAGAACGTATCAAGTGGTCCGAGACTCATGACACGTTCCGTGACCCCATCTGCAAGGCGAACTGCCTTGACGTTTGTGTAGCCCATAACAACAAGTGCGCAGCTTACAAAGGAATTGGACATGAACGAAGCTGAACTGAAAGCAACGTATGGTGTTATGAGCATCGCACTTAGAGAGGACCTTCTCAAAGGAGAGATTGCCTACCCCATCATCCGTGTGAGACCCCGTTGGTCCCAGGACATGTCCGAAGAAGATCACGAGAGGGGTCTTGACCCCGGCTGGACGAAAGACCTCCCCGATGGTCGGAGGTGGAACGGCACCGAGTGGTTTGAAATGGAGAAGGACCCCCGCCGCCCCGGTGCCATCTCTAACGAGGTCAGTGAGACATGGTGGCCAGAGCAACTTCTCAAGGAGAAGTACGTCGGTCGCAACCCGGGTCAACTTGAAGTAACAGTAGAGTTGGTCAGATGGGAAGTTTGGTCTTGCAGTTGGTTCTCCCACTGGGCCTGGGATGTAGGTCTGAGCGATGCCGAGGTTCTCGAAAGCTTCCACCGCTTCGTCAGCCGGACCGAGAGAACGAACCAAGACGAAGGAGAAATGTCCTGTGGACAGTGGGTAGGTAAATACTGTCTGATGGGCGCTGAGGAAAGTCACAGATGGCATGGTACCGAAGATGGTTCCTCAACTGGCGGGAGAGCCCTGCCGCCCTGCCGGTGTCCCCACTGCAAGCGACGTGGTGTTGTAACAATCAACCACTAAGGTAAACATGAGTTTCCCACAATGGTCCGATCTTTTCCCAACAGAATAAGGATACCCAAATGAAAACCAGACAATACCACCAATACTTTCCCTTCCATCTGACCGTCGGCGAAGAAGTCACCATTGCGGGTGTGAAGTACTACTGTATTGTAGAATGTACGGTCGCCGGGTACACCATCGACACAGAGGAGCCCATTATAACGGATGGTGACAGCGTTAGGGTTTCCGAAAAGGAATTGGTAAAAGTCAAAGACTTCCGCACCAAACCAGATCCCTGCTTAACACGCATTGCGAACTATTACCTCGGAAAGTACGAACGGGTTCACCTCGCCGACCTGGTGGGTAGAACTGTTACCAAGACTTTGATCGTGGATGGTTCGCTACTCATTATGTGTGATGGTGATACCTATATCAAAAAGGAGTCAAATATCGATGATTATTCTGAGAGGGAGTCTCTGAAAGACGTTCGCCTCACCATTGAAGACCTGCGAGCACTCAAACTCATCAACGGGGTTGACTGGGGACTCCATGTCGGGCTTCTCGGAAAGGAAGTCAAGAAGAGGACGGAATTTGCAGACAAGAAGATGCTGCGGGAAGCCGCCGCCCGGCTCGACGCTGAAGGGTTGAGAGAAATCCTTGAAGATTCCGTTTGACTTCCTAGGAAAGTGTGGTATACTTGTAATATGAAGAATCACTACTACATCAGCATCCCGGTCTATGGTCACAGGGTATTCAAGTACGCCGGTGAAGTCCCTCTTGGGATGGAGAGCGAGTACACCGAGGCATTTAAGAGGTTCGGTTTGACTGGTCTCCCTGGTCTCCCTGGACCTGATGAACAAGATGGTCCCTATGATGTCCTGGTACTCCCCTCCCACAAGGGTGACCAGGTAGACGAGATGGGTATGGAGTACCCTGAGAGGTACACTCCCAAGCAAATCGTCTTGACCAAACGTGTCCGTCAAACTTCCACATGTACAGGTGGTATCCACAGGCAACTCTGGATAAAGAAGTCGTGTCGCAACAGCGAAGACAGAGGCGTCCAGTTTGCTCAGACGTACGGGTACATGCTCCACTACTTCGCCGTGAACGAAGAGTTTGCTTGGGAGAAAGCGGTAGAACGCCACCGCGATATCGAAGAAGCCAGAAACGAACTCAACATTAAAATGGAGACTGTATGTCCATTGCCGGCAAGAGTCTGAAGGAATTCATCCACACCGCGAAATGCGGCGACTTAGACAATAAACAGGGGAGAGACCGCTGGCATCGCTTGGCTCGCCGGGTTGTGAGGGTACTAGCCGAACACATGGGTCTGGAGAGACCTGAGTATGACATGCGAACAGACAGGGGTAATAAACTGTTCCCCGGAACGACTGTTCTGCATGCTCACGGAATCTACATCAAGTTTGTAATCTCCAGTTTTTCAAGAGACATTGGATTCATGTACCGGCGGTGCGAAACCCGGAAAGACTTCACCGGCGAGAATAACCACTACATGAAGTGGGAGAGCCTCTTGAACATGAAAGATACCGCTCAACATCTACTCCAACATGCAAGAGGGGACTGATGAAGTACAGGATAGCCAAGTGGTTACGAGATTTAGACGGCGTTACCAATGTGGAGCCCGTCGAACTATGTGCAGACGGGAAACTGTTTGGAGGTGCAGGGTATGTCCAGAACAACAGGTACTACTACTATTTCGTAGGGGACCTGCCCGATACCCATCACCCCACTGATGAGATTTGCTTCCGTCTGCGAGGTGCCTGTGACTGGTGGGTGTGCGACCACTGGAGTGATATTGAAGCACTCGACCCTCGCATGAGAGTTAATCACCCCTTTGGACCTAACTGGACCATCACCCCCTGGCTTGGCTCTGTAGGCATCGAAGACTTCATGGAAAGAAGGTACAAGCGTTGTTATGTATCAATCGAAATCTACATGACTCAAGAGAGGATAGACAAACATGCACGGCTTGTCAATCAGTGAATCACTCAGCGTTATGTACCAGTGTCTGTTCGAGATGACCTTCGACAAGGAACGTGCGAAGGTCCGCCGCCTGCTCAGGTTAGAGAGGGTGCAATTCCTTACATTTGCCTCCGAGAATCCAGAAATGGATTTGCAAGTCTTGCGGAACCGGTTCAAGTTGACGAACCTCTCTCAACATATCCAGGTTGTCAAGGGGGACTGTCAAGGACGTTTGCTCAACCAGGATAGGATTCTCTCAGGATGGGCTCCACAGATAGAGCTTACACCAGACACGAAGGGTGTATACCGGCTGGAGCTATTCGACACCTACCCGTACCTTTTCCACGGGCGAGACGCAAAGAGAGACGCCACCAAAACTTTTACACCTTACAAGACGGCACTGAAGTCCCATGGTTTCAATGCTTATCTCTGCCGAGATGAAGATGACCTCCAATTGTGGTCCAACTGTTTGCCTTGGATGTTTGATGTTGTCCTACGGCTAATGACGCCGGTAGAATTTAGAAAGGAAAATGATGGGTGTGATGCAATGTCAGCGTGCTGACTGTGACAATATCCTGTGTAACCGATACAGTATGGTCTTCGGATACATCTGTGACGAGTGTTTTGAAGAGTTGGTTGCTTCAGGAAAAGAGGGGCTGCTGCGTGTAGAAATCTTCATGAATTCCTCACCGGTGTCATCCCTCCCAACTGGACGTACTACGAACATGTTTTCCCTACCACTGACCCACAAGGAGCTACCGAATGATCGAGCATGTCACACTACGTCTCCATGACGATGACCCGAGAGTCGAAGTGATCCTCCACGAGGGCTGGCGTACACTCACGCCGGCCATCGACGAAACCCAGTTGCGTACCACTCTGTTACAGGAGTACGTCATCAAGGAATTCAAACTCGATGGCAATAAAGCCGATGTCCTCGTGGACTACCGGGAACCGGAAGAGGTTGACTTCGTTGATGTGGTGCAGGGGAGTCGGTGTTATGGGTTCCGGTGATATTATGGTCGATAAATCCTGGTCAGACACTGGTCAGACACTGGTCAGACACTGGACAAATCGTATTGATCCTCTGGTGGGTATCAGAGGTGGCAATCGTGTGGACATCATACAAAAAGCAGCATGATGAGTATTCTCCATGACGCTACACCAGAAGAAGAGCAGATTGCACAAGACCTTCTGAAGCTGGGTATATCAAGGGCGAGTAGAATCTCCGGGAAAGTTGTCCGCGAACTTCGAGAGAAATTCTATCGGAATGCTGGTCTATTCATCACCGATCAGGGGACTATCAGAGAACTTCACTCGAAGCAGACACGTCCCACATTGATGCCTTATGGTCCACCAGCGGATGATCACGGGAGGTTGATATGGTTTGATGACAAGCCGATTGTCTATCTTTCACAACCCTATAGTCTAACTGACACCGACATCAAACGTATCATCGCCTTCAGTGAGAAGTGGAGACTTGAGGTGAGCATCAACCCGTCGAAAGCCATGTGGTACCCGGGACGTACATGTGCTATCTCGTACTCGGTGCCGGGCGCTACCTATGATACCCCCTGGGAAGACGCTCACATCTTCTAAACCTGGGAAACCATTTGACAAAGCCTATTTGTGTGGTATACTTATAGTATAAGTCAGCAACAAGGAGTACGATAAGGAGTACGACATGCAGTACTTGATGATTCAGAACCCGGGCGAAGCACCCGTCGAAGGTTACACAATCTTAGGTATGTCAACCACCCGCGATAGTGGGGTAAAGGGGACCATCGGACAGTTTGGCTCCGGTTCCAAGCACGCCATCAACGTGCTGCTTCGTGCAGGTCTCGACTTCTTCATCTACTGTGGGAAGACCCGGCTCCACTTCTTCACCGAGAGTCGCATTATCGACGATGGTCTGGTCAAGAAATCCATCAAACACGTCATGTGCAAGTTCGGTGGTACATCCACCAAGACAATCGACTGTGGATGGTGTCTCGACTTCGGGTCCCTCGATTGGGATGAGACGGCGATGGCCCTGCGAGAATTCATCTCCAACGCACTGGACCGTAACATCCGAGAGAAGGGTGAGTTCCTTCAATCGATGCAAAATGGCGACCTGAGTATCATACCTGTTGAACAATCAGATGTGCGGGCTCGGGCTGGCTTCACTCGAATCTACATTGAGATGTCAGCGGATGTCCAGAAGTACTATGGTGAATTGCCAAAGCGTTTCTTACACTTCTCACGAGACCCTAGCCAGGTTAGTGGTTCGATACTCCAAAAAGCGGATCGCAACCTAACGATACGCCAGACCCCAATGATATATCGCAACGGGGTTCTGGTCCGAGAGATCACCGACAATGATACCCCCAGTTTGTTCGACTACAATTTCACGTCGGGCGAATTGTCGATAGATGAATGTCGCAACAGTAGTGAGTACAACACGAGGGCGGCGTGCTCCAAGTTGATCAGGAAGGCTGATGTTGATGCCCTAACCTTGGTTTACAAGTCCCTTATCAAAGGTGATATCACATTTGAGGGTAACATCGACGCTTACTACATCATGTCCTCTTGGGAAACACCTTCCCAAGATGAGAAAGAAACCTGGAAGAACGCCTGGGACCGTGCCTCTGATGGGGCTATCCTCTGTAGTGAAGACGAAACCCGCACAAACCAATTTGTCTCACGGAAAGGGTACGATGTCAAGGAAATCAATGCAAGCAACTGGTTCGATCTGTCGAAAAGGTTCGGCGTGAAGACTTCGCAGGCTGTCCTTACCGACGGTGAAATGAAAGGTCGTGAACAAACCCTGGTATCGAAGGCTGCCATCGAGGCGGTCGATACAGTATGGGGATGGTTGGAAGACCTTGAGATGACCCAAGGCAAGGACAAGCCCCTAGTAGCTTGCTACAAGGACATCATGTCCGCCGAGGCTGAAGCGATGGGCTATTATGATAATGGCACCGTCTACATCAGAGAAGATGTCACCGAAGGTAAGTATGGTCTCAAGGTTGCCTTCGAGGAAGTCGTCCATCACGTGACCGGGGCGACAGATAACAGCAGGGACTTTCAGCAGTTCCTGATTGACTGCTTCATTGAGGTCGCTGCTTAACACCTAAAGGAGGCACTTGGATGATGACGGCTGAAACGAAACTCAGGACCCTTGTTGATAACGCTCAAGATTTCAAGAAAGCCTGTGACATCAAGGTGACTAACGAAAATGTCGCCTCACAGATTGAACGGGCTATCGAGTACGGCAAGACTCTCAAAGCAGATATCGACTTCATCCTGAAGTATATGGAAACCGTCAAAGCCCTAATGAAACTGGGAGAAAGATGAAACATTGATAGTCTACTGCGAAGTGATAAACTGGACATATGGCGACCACTTCTATGGTTTTCTGTCATGTGGTGACAAAAGGGTCCAACTAGAGGGCAAGGTCACACCGTCAGAGGCTGACCGCCTCAACAGGGAAGATAACCTACCTATCACCGCTATGTATGAAGCCTGGGATATGGTAGGCAAGTTCTACTCCGAGGAGAGGTTGAAGAGAGCCGCAGTCACACAATACAAGACACTCTTCCCAGGAGCTACCGCTCTCATCCACGGAGACCCTGTCGACCCCGACCCACAACCAATTTGGGATGGACCCTACCAAGACGTGGTCAAGTTCCTCATTAAGGATTCAATCGACTTCTACAGCGATGCCGAGGTTATGAAGGATATCCGTAACAACTGGGAAATGCTACTGAAATCTTTGGAGGGGTAAGTATGTTTGCTTTCGGAGCGGTCTCTGGTGGGAGTTTTGTGTTCGCCCAGAGCAAGGATGGTCATGTCTACACGTGGCCAAACGAGAAAGTTGCGAGGGAGTTCTATGAAAGTGTGAAGGACCAGTACCACCTGTACGAGGTCAATGACGACTTGTCAGTTGTCACCCTGGTCCAACGTGGTGGGGATGGGATTGAAGCCCCAAGGGAATTCGAGCCAAACGAATATCAGAAGTTACAACTCTTCGAGTCCTATGTCTATCCAAGCTTACTAGCGTGGTCGCCACCGGAGGAAATGCTTTGATCGAGTACTTCAGAACAGAAGACGGGTACGTCGCCCTCACCGAGAGAGTTATCCCAGGTGATCACGGTCCATTCAGAGTTGGGCGAGGCCCACACTGGCGACATGACAACCCACCATTGGAATCAATCCAAACGTTTCACTATGGGCTCTGTCAAATTGCCCGGTGGGAGAAGGTTGACCGGGAAGATGTCCCAGACGAATGGGTTGAGGTTCTCGGGTACGAAGAGGTAGCCAAACCAGTGCTTGAGACTCCCAAGAAAATACCTTTCTGGGTGTATCTTGTATCCCTAGCCCTAGCCCTTGGGTGGTTTGCCGCCGACGTTTGGAGATTTTTCACTTGACTTCTGCTCAAAGTATGGTATACTTGTAGTATGAAGCAAGCAATTTGTCCTATCTGTGAGAAGCCTGTGGGTCCCTACCGACCCGTCGCTAGGGTCTATCACTGGTCTTATTTGAAAGAGAAGTGCGATGAGTCACTTAGCAACAAGAAACGCTGCAAGAAAGATTCTGGAAGAGGAAAGATACCCAGTGAAGATGGAGATGCCCGTTGACAGATTGGACCGCGTTCTCGGGAAACTCCGTAAACTCTCCAGCTTGGATGTTCGACAGCCTGTGTTTCTCCGAGAAGATTCGGATGGTCTATTTGCCTTACTACCAGAGGAACGCAGTGATGAGTGTTACTCATCCTGTGTTTGCTGGTGTGTCGGTGACAAAGAAGCCAGTGCAGCTTATCCGGCGCGGAGCCTCGGTATGAGTGATGCGGTTACCGGAGAGAATGCACAGGAAATACTCGACTTCCTATGGGGCAAAGGTTACACAGACCTCTGGGAAGCGTACGAACTCACGAAGGAGATGCACGACAAACGGATGGCGTCGTGAAGGTAACCAAGCGTGGTAAAGAACGGTGGATAACCGGTGTGCCGGAATCAGAAGACTGCGGACCATATGACACCCAACCTGAGGCTGTGGAAGACATGGAAGGTCTGGAGAGAACCGAGAGGTGGGGACACCTTCACCAATACTGGACCACTGAGAAAATACAGGAGAAGCCGGTGAAGAAAACCACCAAGAAAACCACCAAGCAAAAGAAAAAGGGACCCAAATGAAAGAACCACTAGTGAAGGGTTATTTGAAAGAACCACTGTCGAAGGGTCACTTGAATTTTGTTCATCAGTGGCGTTCCGCTGAACGGCTAGCGAAAGAAGAAGAAGGTAACCAAATGATACCACTGGGGGAAACAACTCATTCTCGACTGTGCCTACCGCTGGCGATCCGCAGAGATACATGCGGCAGCATGTCGCCTGGGTGTTCGAGAGGATGAGGATGGCACCGCCGACGATGTAGAAACCAGTAGACTTACCACTCTCAGGATAAAGTTAGACTCTTTCAAACAAGCCCATGGTACCCAAATGACACCATTGGGGAAGCAACTCATTCTCGACTGTGCCTACCGCTGGCGCTCCTCAGAGATACATGCAGCAGCATGTCGCCTCGGAGTACGTGAAGACGTAAGTGGAGATGCCGAGGCGATATTGGAAGAGCGGTTGATGGTCCTTCGATGTACACTCGACACATTCAAACCAGAATACGGTGAGGTATGAGCACAGCACTCGCCTTTGAAAATACACAAGCGCCCAGACTGTTGAGGCTGGAAAGTGATACCGCATCCGGACGGGAAATCACCGGGGTCATCGCTGACTTCGGTGATTACCTCCGGGTGGAACGTAACGCCTCCGACCACACGATCACGGCGTACGGCAAGGACCTGCAAGACCTTGTTGACTTCCTGGGTGATGTAGATGTAGACCAGGTCTCGATGGGGGACCTGCGAGCCTTCCTAAAGATGATGTACCAGCGTGGGTATTGTGCCGCCACGATTGGGCGGAAGCTGGCAGCCTTGCGGAGCTTCCTCGTCTTCGCCCAGCGGGAGGGGCTGGTCGACGTGAACCACGCGAGAGCCCTAAGAGCACCTAAAATAGAGGAACGGCTGCCACACCACCTGGACAGGGAGAGCATGGAGACCCTCCTGGACGCCCCTGGGAGCGATTCTAAGGGCATCCGTGACCGAGCCATCTTAGAGACGCTGTACTCCGCCGGGCTACGTATCAGCGAACTCGTGGGTCTTAACGTGGAACGTGTCGACCTGGCAGCCAAGACCGTCCAGGTGGTAGGGAAGGGGAACCGGGAACGGCTGGCTCCGATCGGGACGCCCGCCGCCCAAGCCCTAGAAGCGTGTATAAACGGTCGAACCGAGGGACCGCTCTTCCTGAATTACCTTGGCAACCGGTTGGGTGCCCGGGGCATCCGAAAGATGCTCGTGAGATACCTGGAGGATGCAGGTCTCGACCCGAAGATAACCCCACATGATCTAAGGCACTCGTGCGCCACGCACATGCTGGATGGCGGGGCGGACATTCGAGCGGTGCAAGAGATTCTCGGTCACAAGTCTATCACATCAACACAGATTTACACTTACGTTTCAGTGAAGCGACAACGAGCCGTTCACGAACAGTGTCACCCAAGAGGTTAATGATGTATTGCCGACCAATACCAAGTTTGACCGAGAGTGACATCAAACGTTTTTGGGGTAAAGTTGACAAGGACGGAGACTGTTGGCAATGGATTCCAGATAGTGGCACCTATGGTTTTTTCACCATTGGTAACCACACTTTCAAAGCACATCGAGTTTCTTATACCATTAAAAATGGTGACCCAGGTGGAATCTGTGTTTGCCACACATGTGATAACCCTGGATGTGTTAAACCGGCACATTTATGGCTTGGCACTTATAGTGATAATATCAGAGATAGGGACAGGAACGGGAGTGCGAAGCTTAATGAGCATCAAGTACGGGAGATTCTCAGGTCTGATGAGTCACAAGAAATCTTAGCCAAAAGGTATCATGTTAACAGGTACCAGATATATTCGATACGGAATGGAAAAACTTGGGGTAGTGTTGTAGGGCCTCGGAAGAAACATCGCGCCAACGCTAACAACAAGACAGCAGTTAAAGGTGTTTACGCCACAAAGTACTCATACCGTGCCAAAGTGGACCACCAAGGTGTTAGATACTACCTTGGTTCCTTCCAAACTATAAAGGAAGCGGAGAAGGTGGTGATTAAAAAGAGGCTCGAATTGAAACAGTGTCATCCAAGAGCGTAGCGATGGGGTGTGATCCGGGCACCCCGATTCATAAAGCCGGATTAGGTAGGCGTACCGATTGTCAGTGGCGTCTGCTGATACATCTGACTGAATGCTCCAATAGGGGAAGTCGGTGGGTTCGGCTAATTGGAAAGTCGTACCTCGAAAAGGTGAGATGGGGTTCGAGTCCCTACTCATCGGCGAGATTCATAGTCACGCCCAATTGGAGAAGGTCTGGGTGATGGTGCAGGTGGGTTCGATTCCTACCCACCCAGACGGGTCAACGGCGGGATTTAACCCGACCCGTGATTGAGGTCGCCGGTTGGGGATTTTCCCTGACCGGCGATTTTTACTTGACAAACGAGAAACATGTGGTATACTTGTAGTGTAAGGCAAAAGCAACGCAACTAACAGCAACTAACCACAAGGAACAACGCTATGAAGAAGGTCAAGCCCCAAGACACTGGATGTTTCGTAACCGTGTACACGCCAGGCGAAGGCAAGTCAGACGCCGTTCTCCTTGAGGTAGTTGACGACATCGCCGAGGTATGGTACCCGCACCTTCAGAATGGGGCTGGTGGTGCAGGGGAGCGTTCCATGGTTGAAACCAAGAACATTGTAGCTCTTGGTCCGCCGGTCGCCGTCAACGTTCCACTGTTCTAATCAGTGATCTGTTTCTAATCACTAAGGTTTATTGGAGGAGGAGTCACCATGCCGTTCCCTTAGCGACCTCATAAGAGAGTTCCTATTACAAACGTAAGTTCGTGTGAGATCGAGTTGAAGAGTCAGATTACTTGAACCAAGAAGGGAGCCTCAATGATGAAATTCAGGTGCTAAAGCCACCAAGCCTAACCCGTAGCCACGGTCCGAGTGGTGGGTGTGCAGATACTTCGGACTTAGCCATGTGATGTTGGGTCGGGACCCGCCTGGTGAACTTAACCGACAAACCCCATGGGCGGGTTGACCGGGTGCAAGCATCCGGTCAACCCATAATAAAACACGAGGAACGTCATGAGCCGTTACCACTGTTGGGACTTCATCGGCAGAGCCAACCATGTGATAGTACATTTTGGTGGAGTGCCTGATGGTGACCACTACCACTGGAAACTTGAAACCCGTTTAGGTCTTCTCCGGCTTCACGTTGATGAGGACTTAAACGGGTTTGGAATAGGTACCGTTTACACGCAGTTCGAGGAGTGTGATGCAATGGGTAAACCGTTAAGCAAATCACTAGGACGAGAGATTGACTGTCAAGAAGACCTGATTACCTTCAAACTCGGCGGCAAAGGGGTGGTCCTCGACCAACTCAGATGGGCTACCGCATCCGCACGGATCGGCCGTGTATCGTTTCAGGAAATGCTGGCTGGACATTATGATCGGCGACGGTTTGACGAATTTGAACTAGAAGGCAAGGAGACAACCTATGAACATATCAAGTGAGATAAACTATCGAATATCCTGTAGTGCTCGTAACCCTGGGAGCACGGTAAAAAGGGGGAAGGACATCATTGACCTCGACAGGTACATCGATAACGTCGCCCGGGAACGTCTCGAAGACTTGGCGGCTTTCGTTGACGCCATCGACGAACTCCCCACAAGCCACACCATACAATATCTTGAGGTTACTCAACAGATTGTTGAGGAGTTCATCGATCTGGACTTCGCGGTGCGAAGTGCGGAAGGTTTCCTGCTCACTTATGAGGACCAATAATGAACGAGATTTTCCTATTGTCCACCACCCCCTGTATGGCGGATTGTATCGAGAGGTTCGCCACGTCTTATGACGAGTTGCAGAGAATAGCCGTCAACTACGTCTGCCAGAAAGGGGCTTGTCACGAAAATCTTGAAATCGTGCATGCGCCTTGTAGGAAAATGATAACTGTAATCGAAGATGGAATGTTCGAGACGGAGTTCCATATCATCGAGTTAAAGAAAGTTGAACCTTCCGCTTGACATCAGGAGAAAGTGTGGTATACTTTAGATAGACAATACGGGACCTTAACCAGAGAGACTCGGACTATGTTGACATCAAACAGCTTCGACTGTGGCAGGCACAACGTACGTGAGAGAATCATCAACGGAAAACCCCACTGGGTTTATCTCGGGAACAGCTTGGCAGAGTGTATTCGGTTCGCCAGAAAGGTCCAGGAAAGCGGTGAGTATTTCCTTGACCCTCTCACGATGGAGATTATGGGCGCTCACCATACGAAGCTCGCCCTCGTGCTCCCGGTCCTCTTACTTGTCGCCATGGACCATTACCATCGCTTCAATGACATGAAGACAATAGCGTACCCGGAAGAGTTCCCATACCTCTCGGGGAAGGCAGCACGAGGCTTCACAGCAGACTACAACTACCTGGTCCACTTCGGGCTTCTCGACAAAGGCTCTGAGAACGTGAACAGCGATGATTGTGTGCATTACCGGGTTACTGCCTTGGGTCGCGCGTTCATTGGCGGGATGGAAATCCGGACCGAGCTTTTCAATATATAGGTCCCAGGGTTGTTGGGTACGGTACTGAGGTCAGGACCTTCGATTCGTACTTCTCCCAGCTTGAGTTGGAGGAGATGCGACACCCACTGTGGTTCCTCCCGAGTGATGATCGGCTGGACATTCTCACTGAGGACGAACTGAACCAGGTCTGAAATGAACATGTTCCTACGATACCCCGGTGGTAAGAGTCGGGGGAAATGGTCCCGCCTTGTAGCGGAAACAGTAGCGTCCCGCTACAAGGGTGGGGTATTTGGCGAACTGTTCCTCGGTGGGGGTGGCGTCACGTTGAAGTTGTTGAAGTGGGGTGTGATAGACACACTTCTCATCAACGAACTCGACGTGTCACTAGCGAGACTCTGGAATCTGGTCATCAAGAATCCTAACCGATTGAAGAGGGGCATACGGAGTGTCAAACCCTCGGTCGACCTCTTCCTCAAAGCCAAGGACAGGGTTGTGAGGGGTGTAGGGTCAGGACTTGAGGCGCTGATCGTCAACCGGATGTCACATGGAGGTCGGGGTCCCCGGGGTGGTGTGCAGGGCGGTAAACACCAGAAGGGGGTGTACAAGATAAACTCCAGGTGGAACGTCGCCAACCTGTGTAAAAACGTGTCGAAGTGCTCTCGTCTGCTCAACAGTGTGGACATTCTCAGTGGAGAGTGTTACTCTGGCGACTACCAAGCATTCCTCGGAAAGGTTGACCTTGCTTACCTGGACCCGCCTTATTGGCAAGTCGGAGAGGGGCTATACCTCCACTCGTTTGATGAGGCAGCACACACCCGACTGCACAAGGTGGTCCGTGGTAGATTGGACTGGGTGATGTCCTACAATAATGTTCCCGAGATTAGGAAGCTTTACAAGGACTTCCGTATAAAGGTCGGCTCGACTAGCGGCAATGATGGTGTAAAGGACGACTCCGAACTGCTAATCACGCCGAGGTGAACAATGGAACAGTGTGCAGCTACAGTTTGGAAACATGACACCTACCGGCGGACCGGTCGTGGTAAGGATGGATTCGAGATGCACTTTTACCGCTGTCGGTGCAGGCATAAAGCCACGGATGGGAAGTGGTGTTGGCAACACAGTAATACAGACTCAGAATACGAGAGGACAGACAAGATATGACCCAAACCCGCCTAGAACAGTTGACAGAAGTCTTCCAAGCCTTTATACAAGACGACATCATCAGTGTTGATATCACAGTGCAGATGGGCGAGGCAGTCCAGGCAGGTCCTCCCCGGTGTATCGATATTAACCTCAGTGACGGGGGTGAAAAAGCCAACGTAGGTGCCCTTCTCCAGTCGATTTTAGCTTACGAGATCAGTAGTGTCGAGCACACTCTGACCCAAGGTAAGAACATCTTGTCGTGGTCCAAACCCTCCGAACCGGAGATGATGGACTACAGGGTGAAAGTTCAACCTGTTGAAGGTGACGAATACAAATTCTATGATGTGAAGGCGGCAAGTGCCGATGATGCCTTGCAGATTGCTTTCTGCCTCGATGGTGGGGTTGCAGGTGAGACAGTGGGTCTCCTAACACTAGCAATGATGTACGCGGAGGTGGTTAAGTGACGCAGGTTATGTACAAGTCTCTCGGAAAAGGTAGGAAGCCAGTGGCACGTCAGATTTCGTACCAAGTACTCGGCGTCTTTGACATAGAAGATGTCCTGCCCTACATCGCAAAGGATGGCACAGAGGGAAAGCTCACCATTGACTACGTAATCAATTGCGTCGTCTGGAGTGTCAATATGGGCTCGGACCGTATGCGATGCCTACAGAGAAGCCCCCGGTGCCTGTGCTGTGGGTTAGAGGGCATCCAGTTTCAATTGGAGCTACCCCCACGAGACAAGCGTCCACACTTCAACCTTTATGGTATGGATACCGACGGTGACCTCGTGATGCTGACCAAGGACCACATCATACCCCGAGCCAGGGGTGGTGGTAACCACCAGAGCAATCTCCAAACTCTCTGTTGCCTATGCAACGAGAGGAAGCGTGACCTGCTGGTATCGGTGGAAGAACTTCGGGAAATTCTCGAAAACGATTTGACTTAGCCCGGTGATGTGGTATACTTGTAGTATAAGTAGGAGAGTAATGAGGAGAGAAGCATGAAGTTATTCGCAGTCGAGAAGAAGATAGGTGAGAATTGGAAGACAGTGGCGATGCACAAAGAGAACAGTTACCAAGAGCTTCATTCGGAATTGGAAACCCTGGTAAGTCTCCCGACGTGCCGTATCAAGAGGGTTCTCACCGCTGAGGACGCCTGTCGAATCCTCGTCGAAGACCACCCCAGGTTCTTTGAAATCAAACACGCAGGGGAAGTGGACTGTCGCATCCTGGAAGAATTGACGGACCGCCTGTTCGCCGGGATGGGTAAAGCCTCCGACACCCTCGATGAGGTGGCGAGACTTGAGCAGAATCGCAAAGAGATGGTGTACATCCATGGGGTGGCAGTTAGTGTGCATCAAGAGAAACTCGAATTCAACCAGAGAAAGATCAATGCTGTTCAGGAAGACTGTGATCACCTCATCCAAAACAAAGAGTATGTCGATTTCTATTCCAAAATAACCTGTGTCAATTGTGGGAAGGAGTTAGCCCGTGTCTAAAGCTAGGGGGAAAATCATCGACAAGTGGACGCTCAACATCAAAGATACCCAGGTGGTAGTTCCGGTGCGTATGGTGACCGGACCACCGACTACATTCTCCATCAGCTACACCTATGGTGAGTTTCGATACCATGCTGAGAACTCCGACATCGACGAGTTGAAGTCCGACCTACGGATATGGCTGAACGACATGACGACTTTCAGCTTCAAGACCTACTATTATGTGTGCTTCAAAGGGATGACCTTCCGACCGGCAACCGTCCGAGATGCGGGCGAAGTTGAAACATCACTGGAGTGGAGGGTCTACGACATCGGAACTACTTCCGTCGGAGCAGAGATGTACCGTGACAAGTCCAAGATGCTGAACAACGGAAGTTGGATCGAAGGTCGTCCCGATACCGGTAACGTCGAAGACTTCCACGGTCGGCACAATCTGGACTCATTGTGCGCACTCGTACCGGCGACACCGGAAAACAACACGGCTCTCACCATGCTGTCCGAAGCCTTTGAAAACATGCATACAAAGCTGCGTTCCTTCCTCGCCCCCGGTATCATCGAAAAAGGTTTCGCCCATATGATTTCCGGAGAACTCAACCTATTGAGAGGTCCCGATGGCAGCTAACCAACACGTCGAGCACCGGGGCATCATGCTCCACATCTACAACACGTCGATCATAGTAGAGGGTTCCCCTCGTTCCCTCTACTTCAGACATCCAGTGGATGATGATGACATCGAAGCTGTCAAGGCCGTTCTCGACAGTGGGATGGAGTTCATGTCTCGCCTCATTCAGATCAAGCAAGAAGAACTTACCCAACTGATAAAAAGGGGTCCCCGTGCGAATTGAACAATGGTTCGTTATTGGTAACCTGCCAGCCAGCCAGCCAGCCAGCCAGCCAGCCAGCCAGCCAGCCAGCCAGCCAGCCAGCCAGCCAGCCAGCCAGCCAGCCAGCCAGCCAGCCAGCCAGCCAGCCAGCCAGCCAGCCAGCCAGCC